>OKVJ01000039.1_pt1 | contig 64973 bp, 62 predicted proteins | sample 1606921 | NCBI WGS metagenome assembly OKVJ01 (sample SAMN03281016, study PRJEB24777) | human gut metagenome | isolation source: fecal sample PR161 from 1 month old female Malay infant, caesarean...
GGATCTGCTGCGAGCTGATAAAACCGCTTAAGTGTTGCAGGCTGCTCATGGTGGTTTCACCGAACCCCACCGCCAGCAGCTGGCCGGGCTCCAGCACGCCCATCAGCGACTGCGCCGCGCCAATGCCCAGCCGCACGTTCATCGGCGGGGTATTTAGGGCAGGCATCACGCGCACCAGCTTCAGGCCAAAGCGCTGCTGTAGCTCGGTTTCCAGCGACAGGCAGCCCTCGTAGCGGGAGTTGATCTGCACGCGGATCACCCCCGACTGGCGGCCTTTCTCCAGCAGGCGGGAGATCTTCAGGCGCGGCAGACCGAGGCGTTCGCCGATATCATTCTGGGTCAGCCCGTCGTGGTAGTAGCACCAGGCGACGCGCGCCACCAGCTCCTCTTCCGCCAGTGCCAGCCCGGCAAACCGTCCTTCTTCCGCAGTGCGTTTATCGCTCATAATTGAACTCTTATAAAAATTTAGATCATATGTTCGTAATGGCGCGGCGTGAAAATGTGAGCCATGCGGCAAAACGGATCTTTTAGATCGTTTCTGGTTAATCTGAATCTCAATCGATAAAACTGTGATCCCTGCACGGTTGTAAATATAGTTCACCGTCTACGCTTTTGAACATTATTAAATCTAAAAATCATTTGTTCAATAGCGGAGCGATGATGACACCACTTCTCAACGCGCGAAATATCAGCAAGCAGTTCTCAGGCGTGCCGGTCTTAAAAGGCATTGATTTCACGCTGCTTGCGGGGCAGGTGCACGCGCTGATGGGCGGTAACGGCGCGGGAAAATCGACGCTAATGAAGATCATCGCTGGGGTGGAAACGCCGGATAGCGGTGAACTTTCGGTTGCGGGCGAGTCTTTTGCACGGCTTACCCCGGCGCAGGCGCACCGGTTAGGCATTTATCTGGTGCCGCAGGAGCCTCTGCTTTTCCCCAACCTGACCGTGAGGGAAAACATCCTGTTCCGCCTGCCGCGCGAGCGCGATCGGGAAAAGCGGCTGGCGGAGAAACTCCAGCAGCTGCAATGTCAGCTTAACCTTGATGCAACGGCCAGCACCCTGGAAGTGGCGGACCAGCAGATGGTGGAGATCCTGCGCGGGCTGATGCGCAACGCCAGAATTTTGATCCTGGACGAGCCCACGGCCTCGCTGACGCCCGGCGAAACCGAACGGCTGTTTCGCCAGATCCGCGCCTTACAGGCGCTCGGCGTCGGGATTGTCTTTATCTCGCATAAGCTGCCGGAAATCCGCACGCTGTCGAGCCACGTTTCGGTGATGCGCGACGGCGCGGTGGTGCTCAGCGGCGAAACCGCCCAGTTTGACGACAGCGCCCTGATTGCCGCCATGACGCCGGTCAGCCGCGAGAAAGGCTTAAGCGATGCGCAAAAGCTGTGGCTGGCGCTGCCGGGAAACCGTCGCACCCAGCCGCAGGATTTTCCGGTGCTGCGCGTGGAAGATCTCACCGGAGAGGGCTTTATCGATCTCAGCCTGGAGATTTACGCCGGGGAGATCGTCGGCCTTGCCGGACTGGTCGGATCCGGGCGCACCGAGTTTGCCGAAACGCTCTATGGCCTGCGTCCCGTACGCGGCGGGCGGGTGTGGCTGGAGAGCCGGGAGATCACCTCCGATCCGGTGGGTTCACGTCTGGAAAAAGGGCTGGTTTATCTGCCGGAAGACAGGCAGGTGTCCGGCCTGTTTCTCGACGCGCCTGTCCGCTGGAACACGGTGGCGCTGAACGAGCCGTCGCTCTGGCAGCAGCGAAAGCGGGAGTCTGCGGTGGTGGAGCGCTATCACCGGGCGCTGGGGATCAAGCTCAATCATGCAGATCAAACCGTGCGCACGCTCTCCGGCGGCAACCAGCAGAAGGTGCTGCTGGCGCGCTGCCTGGAGGCCAACCCTTTATTGCTGATCGTCGATGAGCCGACGCGCGGCGTGGACGTGTCGGCCCGCGCCGATATCTACCAGCTGATAAAAAGCGTGGCGGCGCAGAATGTCGCAGTGCTGATGATCTCAAGCGATCTCGATGAGTTTCCCGGCCTCGCGGACCGCGTGCTGGTGATGCATCAGGGCGTACTCAGCGGCGAACTGCCGCGCCACGCCGTCAGCCTCGATCGGATGATGGCGCTGGCGTTTGGAGGACAATCATGAAGATCTTACTCAAAAACCGCGAGCTGAGCGCGTTTCTTGCCATTCTGGCGCTGTTCGCCGTGCTGGTGGCGCTGAATCCGTCCTACTTCAGCCTGCAAACGCTGGGGATGATCTTCGCCAGCGCGCAGATCCTGATCCTGCTGGCCATCGGCGCGGCGCTGGTGATGCTGACCCGCAATATCGACGTTTCCGTGGGGTCTACCGTCGGGCTGTCCGCCATCGCCGTCGGCGTGGCGCTCAACGGTGGCTACAGCCTGCCGGTATCGATACTTTTTGCGCTGTCGATTGGCGCGCTGGCCGGGGCGTTCAACGGGTTGCTGGTGGTGGGGCTGCGCATTCCGGCGATTGTCGCCACCCTCGGCACGCTGGGGCTGTATCGCGGGGCGATGCTGCTCTGGACGGGCGGAAAGTGGATTGAGGGGTTGCCGCCGGGGCTGAAATCCCTCTCTGAACCCGCCGCCATCGGCATTTCACCGCTCGGCGTGGGAGTGTTGATTCTCGTTGTCGTTGGCGCGTGGGGGCTATCGCGCACCGCGTTCGGGCGTGATTTCTACGCCGTGGGGGATAACCTCGCCGCCGCGCGTCAGCTGGGCGTGGCGGTGAACCGCACCCGCATGATCGCCTTCACCCTCAACGGCGTGCTGGCGGCCTGCGCCGGGATTGTTTTTGCCGCGCAGATTGGCTTTGTGCCCAACCAGACCGGCAGCGGGCTGGAGATGAAGGCCATCGCCGCCTGTGTGCTCGGCGGTATTTCGCTGCTGGGCGGCACCGGCACGCTGGTCGGTGCGTTCCTCGGCGCGTTTTTCCTTACTCAAATCGACACCGTGCTGGTGCTGTTCAGGCTACCGGCGTGGTGGAACGACTTTATTGCCGGGCTGGTGCTGCTGGGCGTGCTGGTGCTCGACGGGCGGCTGCGCCAGGCGCTGGCGCGTCATCAGCGGGCGCTCAAGTACGGTCGCTTCCAGCCGGGCAACCGAGGGGGAAAGCACGTCACCCCCTTTACCAAACGCAACAAAGAGGTGGCGTAAATGAGGCTCAACTGGGAAAGCGCGCTACTGATATTGCTGGTGCTGGAGATCCTGCTCTTCGGCGCCATTAACCCGCGCATGCTCGACGTTAACATGTTGCTGTTCAGCACCAGCGATTTCATCTGCATCGGCATCGTGGCGCTGCCGCTGACGCTGGTGATTATCAGTGGCGGGATCGACATTTCGCTGGGCTCCACCATCGGCCTGTGCGCGATTGCGCTGGGGGTGATGATGCAGGCGGGGTGGCCCATGACGATCGCCGTTCCGCTGACGCTGCTGCTTGGCCTGCTGTGTGGGCTGGTGAATGCGGCGCTGATCCACTACACCGGCATTAGCCCTTTAGTCATTACCCTCGGCACGCTCTACCTCTACGGCGGCGGCGCGCTGCTGCTCTCCGGCATGGCGGGGGCGACGGGCTACGAGGGCATCGGCGGCTTCCCGGACAGCTTTACCGCGTTCGCTAACCTCACGGTGCTGGGGCTGCCAATCCCGCTGGTGCTGTTCGCGGTGATTACCGCCTTCTTCTGGCTGATTACCCATCGCGGGCGCTTTGGCCGCCATCTGTTTTTAATCGGCCAGAATCCGCGCGCGGCGCGCTATGCGGCGCTGTCGGTGAACGGCATGCCCTACGCGCTGTACGGTCTGGTCGGCGTGGCGTCGGCGGTGGCCGCGCTGGTGATGGTCTCCTATTTCGGCTCTGCGCGTTCGGATCTGGGGCGCGATTTGCTGATGCCCGCGCTCACCGCCGCCGTACTCGGCGGGGCAAATATTTACGGGGGTTCAGGGTCGGTGCTGGGTACGGCGCTGGCGGCGCTGCTGGTGGGGTATCTCCAGCAGGGATTACAGATGGTCGGCATCCCCAACCAGGTGTCGAGCGCGCTGTCGGGGGCGCTGCTGGTTGTGGTGGTGATGGGACGTTCGCTAAGTCTGCACCGCGAATGGGTGCGATCTCTCTTCAGAAAACTATCCGGAGCGTAAGATGAAAACAAAACTGCTCGTCCTGGCAATGGCCCTCAGCTTCGCTTCGGCGCAGGCGGCGGACCGCATTGCCTTTATCCCCAAGCTGGTGGGCGTGGGTTTCTTCACCAGCGGCGGCAACGGCGCGAAAGAGGCGGGGAAAGATCTTGGCGTGGACGTGACCTACGACGGCCCGACAGAGCCGAGCGTGTCCGGCCAGGTGCAGCTCATCAACAACTTCGTCAACCAGGGCTATAACGCCATTATCGTCTCCGCCGTGTCGCCGGACGGTCTCTGCCCGGCGCTGAAGCGTGCGATGCAGCGCGGCGTGAAGGTGCTGACCTGGGACTCCGACACCAAACCGGAGTGCCGCAGCATTTATATCAACCAGGGGACGCCGGAACAGCTCGGCGGCCTGCTGGTGGAGATGGCGGGCAAACAGGTCACCAAGCCGAATGCCAAAGTGGCGTTCTTCTACTCCAGCCCAACCGTCACCGACCAGAACCAGTGGGTGAAAGAGGCGAAGGCCAAAATCGAGAAAGATCACCCCCAGTGGCAGGTCGTGACCACCCAGTTTGGCTATAACGACGCCACCAAATCTCTGCAGACCGCCGAGGGGATCTTAAAAGCGTATCCGGATCTGGACGCGATAATCGCGCCGGACGCCAACGCCCTGCCGGCGGCGGCGCAGGCGGCGGAAAACCTGAAGCGGGAAGGTGTGGAGATTGTCGGCTTCAGCACGCCGAATGTCATGCGTCCGTACGTTGAGCGCGGGACGGTGAAAGCCTTCGGCCTGTGGGATGTCGTACAACAGGGCAAAATTGCGGTCAATGTCGCCGATCGTCTGCTGAAAAAAGGCGATCTTAACCCTGGCGACAGCGTGGACGTAAAAGGTATCGGCGCGCTGAAGGTGGAGCCGAACAGCGTGCAGGGCTATCAGTATGAGGCGAAGGGCAACGGCATCGTGCTGCTGCCGGAGCGGGTGGTGTTCACCAAAGAGAACATCAGCAAATACGATTTCTGACGGGGGAGCAAATGGCTGATTTAGACGACATCAAAGACGGCAAGGATTTTGGCATCGGCACGCCGCAGCAGAATGTACCGTTCACGCTGAAGGGCTGCGGCTCGCTGGACTGGGGCATGCAGTCCCGCCTGGCGCGCATCTTTAACCCGCAGAGCAACCGCACGGTGATGCTGGCCTTTGACCACGGCTACTTTCAGGGGCCGACCACCGGCCTTGAGCGTATCGATCTCTCCATTGCGCCGCTGTTCGGTGAAACCGACGTGCTGATGTGTACCCGCGGCATTCTCAGGAGCCAGGTGCCCGCCGCGACAAACAAACCGGTGGTGCTGCGCGCCTCCGGCGGTAACTCGATTCTGGGGGAACTCTCGAACGAGTGCGTGGCGGTGGCGATGGAGGATGCCCTGCGCCTGAACGTCTGCGCGGTGGCGGCGCAGGTGTATATCGGAAGCCCGTTTGAGCATCAGTCGATCAACAACATCATCAAGCTTGTCGATGCGGGCGCGCGCTACGGCATGCCGACGCTGGCGGTAACCGGCGTGGGGAAAGAGATGGCGCGCGACGCGCGCTATTTCTCGCTCGCCAGCCGCATCGCCGCCGAAATGGGGGCGCAGTTCGTCAAAACCTACTACGTGGATGAAGGCTTTGAAAAAGTGACCGCCAGCTGCCCGGTGCCGATCGTCATCGCCGGGGGCAAAAAGCTGCCGGAGCACGAGGCGCTGGAGATGTGCTGGCGCGCGATTGACCAGGGGGCGTCCGGCGTGGACATGGGGCGCAATATCTTCCAGTCCAGCGCGCCGCTCGCCATGCTGAAGGCGGTGAAAAAAGTGGTTCACGAGAACGTGAGCGCCCGGGAGGCGTTCCAGTTCTGGCAGGAAGAGAAACAGGGAGAAGCAAAATGAACGTGACGCTGGTTGAGATTAACATCAAGCCCGAGCGGGTGGACGAGTTCCTGGAGGTGTTTCGCGCCAACCATGAGGGAGCCATCAGGGAGCCGGGAAACCTGCGCTTTGACGTGTTGCAGGACCCGAGGGTGAAAACCCGGTTCTTTATCTACGAGGCCTACAAAGACGAAGCGGCGGTGCTGGCGCATAAGCAAACGCCGCACTATCTGGCGTGCGTGGACAAGCTTGAGGCGCTGATGTCGGAGCCGCGCAAAAAGCGCTGTTTCGTCGGGCTGTTGCCGGAGTAGCGGATTTGCCCGGTGGCGCTAACGCTTACCGGGCCTGCGGGTACGTACGGAGTTGTGTTGATTTTTTAGGCCGGGTAAGCGTAGCGCCACCCGGCGTATTTCACGCTTCCTCCACGCTCACTCGCAGCGCCGCCAGCGCCCTGCGCGCCGCCTTCAGCACCTGCTCACACTGCTCAATGGTCAGCGTCAGCGGCGGTTCCACGCGGATGGTTTTCGAGTTGTTGAGCGTGCCGGCCACCAGCACCCGCTGGCGGAACATCTCGCTCGCGAAGCTGTAGCCGATTTCATTGTCGACAAACTCGATTGCCATCAGCATCCCTTTGCCGCGCGCCTCCTGCACCAGATCCGGGTACTCACGCCCCAGCTGGCGGAAGCCGTCCAGCAGCATGTCGCCTTTCTGCTCCGCCTGCGCAGGCAGGTTTTGCTCCAGCAGCACGTTGATGGTGGCCAGTGCCGCCGCACAGGCCAGCGGGTTACCGCCAAAGGTGGTGGTGTGCAGGAACGGATTGTCGAACAGCACCGAGAACACTTCCTCGGTGGCAACCGTTGCACCAATCGGCATCACGCCGCCGCCGAGCGCCTTCGCAAGACACAGTATGTCCGGCTGAACGTTCTCGTGCTCGCAGGCAAACATCCTGCCGGTGCGCCCCATCCCGGTCTGCACTTCGTCGAGGATCAGCAGCGCGCCAAACTCATCGCACAGCTGACGCACGGCGGGCAGGTAGCCCTGTGGAGGCAAAATCACGCCGCCTTCACCCTGAATCGGCTCGAGGATCACCGCCGCCACGTCGTCACCGGTTTTACGGCATTCGCTCAGCGCGCTGCGCATGGCGTTAATGTCGCCGAACGGCACGTGGCGGAAGCCCGGCAGCAGCGGCATAAACGGTTTGCGGAAGGTGGATTTGGCGGTCGCAGACAGCGCACCCAGGGATTTCCCGTGGAACGCGCCGCTGGTGGCGATAAAGGTGAATTTCCCGCGTGGCGACTGGTACGCCTTGGCGAGCTTGATCGCCGCCTCGACCGACTCGGTGCCGCTGTTGCTGAAGAAGCTATATTTCAGCTTGCCGGGCGTTAAGGCCGCCAGCGTTTTCGCGAGCATGGCGCGAAGCGGGTCGAGCAGTTCCTGACTATGGAGAGGTTGTTTCGCAAGTTGATTCTGTACGGCGGAAACCACTACTGGATTACGGTGCCCCACGTTAAAGATACCGAAACCACCCAGGCAATCTATAAACTCCTGTCCCTGGGTGTCGACAAGCGTGTTGAGACTTCCCGCTTGCCACTCTACGGCTCCGTAATCCCCGCCGGCGGTAACAGATTTGCGATACTCCAGAAAACCAGGATTCACATGCTCTTTAAAGTAATCGATGACCTCTCGGTTAAGTTGTTTCATCTCCTCATGATCGAGCGTTCGCTTCTCAATGAGATTCAGTGCGTGCGCGGTACAGGCAAGAGCCGAGGCGCTGGAAGGTAACCTGTTCAAAATATGCTCCCGGGGATCGCGTATCACATGATACTGAGTTAAGTATTGCAGGGATTACGCCACTTCAAATGACTTAACGAAAATCGGGATAAACGCCAGGTTAAAATTATGTTGCGCAATATTTAATCATGCCGGAGCAATCGAAACGGGATTTAGCGGTACAGGGCAACCCGCATTCTCAGGTGCACAAAAAGGCAATTGCACTAAAGGAGTGCATGGCTTGCGGCTTAAGTGGGCGTTAACAGGTCATGTTTTATAGGTAATTTCTTTACGAAAGTATTTGGAATCAATGAATTATAAAATCTCACAAAAAGTGCGGTTTAAGTGAAATCTGCGATCTCCATCAAGTTTAACAACTAAAGATAAATTGTTTACCGCCGAAAAAACAATAAACCACAAAATTAACATTCGAATAACCTGCAAGGAATGCCCGTCATGTCTTCTCCTTCCTGTGTCACCCAGAATAATTATCCTCTGGACGATGACACCACCTTAATGTCGACTACCGACGTCCACAGCTATATGACCCATGCAAACGACACCTTTGTGCAGGTGAGCGGCTATCAGCTTGATGAGCTGATGGGCCAGCCGCACAATCTGGTGCGCCATCCCGACATGCCAAAAGCGGCGTTTGCCGATATGTGGTACACCCTGCAGCAGGGTGAGCCGTGGAGCGGCATTGTCAAAAACCGACGTAAAAATGGCGATCATTACTGGGTGCGCGCGAATGCGGTACCGATGGTGCGGAATGGGCAGGTGACGGGGTATATGTCGATCCGCACCAAAGCCACGGATGAAGAGATCGCTGCCGTAGAGCCGCTCTACCGGGCGCTGAATAACGGGAGCTGTAAAAAACGCATCCAAAAAGGACTGGTGGTGCGTAAGGGCTGGTTGGGTAAACTTCCTTCCATGCCGCTACGCTGGCGCGTACGCAGCGTGATGGCGGCGCTCTTTGCCGCGCTTGCCGCTACCCTGGTGACCACCTCCGCAGGCTGGGTGCCGCTCGCAGCGGCCGCCGTGGTAACGCTGCTGGGAACGCTGCTGTTTGAGCAACAGATTGTCCGCCCGATCGAAAACGTCGCGCATCAGGCGCTGAAGGTGGCGACCGGCGAGCGCAACAGCGTGCAGCATCTGAACCGCAGCGACGAGCTGGGGCTGACCCTGCGCGCGGTAGGACAGCTGGGGCTGATGTGCCGCTGGCTCATCAATGACGTCTCAAGCCAGGTGATGAGCGTCCGTGACGGCAGCGACAGGCTGGCGCAGGGGAACGAAGCGCTGAACGATCGTACGCGTCAGACCGTGGCGAACGTGCAGCAGACCGTCGCAACGATGAACCAGATGGCCGCTTCCGTTCAGAGCAACTCAGAAACCGCCGCCGAAGTGGACAAACTCTCCGTCGCCGCGAGCAGCGCGGCGACGAAAGGCGGCAACGCGATGCAGACCGTGGTGAAAACGATGGATGACATCGCCGATAGCACGCAGCGCATCGGCTCGATTACCTCCCTGATTAACGACATCGCTTTCCAGACTAATATCCTCGCGCTGAATGCGGCTGTTGAAGCGGCAAGAGCCGGCGAGCAGGGGAAAGGCTTTGCCGTGGTCGCGGGGGAAGTTCGCCACCTTGCCAGCCGCAGCGCGAATGCGGCTAACGATATCCGCAAGCTGATTGATGCCAGCGCCAGCAGGGTACAGTCCGGCTCGGAGCAGGTGCACGCCGCAGGCCGCACGATGGATGACATTGTCGAGCAGGTGAAAAACGTCACGCAGCTCATCGCGCAGATCAGCCACTCGACGTCCGAACAGGCGACCGGGCTGTCAGAGCTAACCCGCGCGGTGGCGGAACTGGACAGCATTACGCAAAAAAATGCCGACCTGGTCGAGGAGAGCGCGCATATCTCTGCCATGGTGAAACACCGCGCCGGGCGTCTTAAGGATGCGGTGACGGTGCTCCATTGAGCCAGTAATGTTCCGGAAAAGTCGTTTGTACCGTAAGGAATAAACGGCTTTTTTATTTGTGGTTGTGACTATTAATGTTTTTTATTGTTAATGAGATATTAAATAACTAAAGAAAATGTCTCAGTTATTTATCCCTGCCTAAGTCAGTTTTTCCCGATGCTATTTTGCAAAACCCTGTTCTGGTGGTCTGGTAACGATCGATGGGGCGGAATCAATAGTCTCTACCTATCCATTGTGATGGTTATGAAATAAAAAAACGATCAAAGTCATAAAGTTAGCGGATTCGTTACCGATAACAGCGATCGTCTGAGAAATAATCACATCGATGGAGTAAATATGTTCTTACATGACGTAAAGATCGGCACGAAATTATTTCTGGCGTTTGGATTCTTTATTGTCCTGATGGTGATCAGCGCCAGTATGTCCTTACTGAGCCTGAACCGGGCTAACAACGGGATGCAATCCATCATTACCCATGATTATCCCACCACGGTAAAAGCGAACCAGTTAATCGACAACTTCCAGGAATTTATTAGCACTCAGCAGCTCATGCTGCTGGATGAACAGGGAACGTACACGGCACAGTCGCAGCAGCATCTTAAAGAGATCAGCGAGCATATCACGGTGATTTTGGGCGAGCTGAATACGGTGTTGCAGGACCCGAAATCGCAGCAGGTCCTTGCCGAGATCCGCGACGTTCGTCAGCAGTATCTGGACTCGCGCTATCGCATTTTGCAGGCGGTGCAGAATAATGACCGTGCGGGTGCTATCCAGGAGATGATGACCCATACCCTCACCGTGCAGCAGGCCTATAAAGCTAAAGTGCAGGAGCTGATTGCGATTCAGAACCATGAGATGCAGAGCGCGGGGGCGCAGGTGGAAGGAGACTTCAGGTCCAGCCGACTGCTGCTGATCCTGATCACCCTCTTTAGCGTCGCCGCTGGCAGCCTGATTGGCTGGTTTATCGTGCGCGCTATTACCCGCCCACTCGGCGAGGCGGTGAATTTTGCCAATGCCATTTCAGAGGGCGACCTGACGGGCAGCATCACGCCGCACGGCAAAGACGAAACGGGCCTATTGCTGCACGCGCTGATGGAGATGAAAAACCGCCTGCTGGATATTGTGCAGCAGGTGCAAACGGGCTCGGAGAATATCTCCAGCGCAGCCGCGCAGATTGTCGCTGGTAACCAGGATCTTGCCGCGCGCACCGAGGAGCAGGCAAGTTCCGTTGAACAGACCGCCGCCTCGATGGAGCAGATCACCGCGACGGTGAAAAACACCGCCTCGCACACCGGGGAAGCGACTAATCTCTCGGCAGATGCCGCCACGGTGGTCAAAAACAACGGGGAGATGATGAAGCAGGTGACCAGCAAAATGCGCCTGATTAACGAGACGTCGAACCGGATGTCCGACATTATCGACCTGATCGACGCCATTGCATTCCAGACCAACATTCTGGCGCTGAACGCAGCGGTGGAAGCCGCCCGTGCCGGTGAACATGGTCGCGGCTTCGCGGTCGTGGCGGGGGAAGTGCGCCAGCTTGCCCAGAAGAGCGCGTCGTCTGCCAGTGAAATTCGCGAGCTGATCGAGAGCTCCACCAGCCAGACCCAGGACGGGATGAATCTGGTGGAAAAAGCGAGCGCGTTGATCAACGGCATGGTCGGCAACGTGGAGGAGATGGACACGATCCTGCGCGAGATCCGCCAGGCCAGCCACGAGCAGACGGAGGGGATCTCGCAGATCAACAGCGCGATTGGCCTGATTGATGCCACCACCCAGCAGAACTCTGCGCTGGTGGAGGAGTCCGTCGCGGCGGCGGCATCCCTTAACGAGCAGGCGATGCACCTGAAAGAGCTGGTTCGCGTATTCCGAGTGAGCGAGCACGCGCCGGCTTAATCCAGCTGGGAGATCTCCAGCGCCGCGCGGTCGATTATGCCGATAATCTGCTTGAGCTGCGCGTCGCTGAACTCTCCCTGATTTACCTTCAGGTCTAACACCGCTTTAAAGTTATCCAGCGCCCGCTTCATCTGCGGGTTTTTGCGCAGCTCAAAGCCGACGCTGCGCGCCTTAATACGCACCTGGATCTGTTCCAGCTGTTCCCGGTTTTCGTCCAGCCAGCGTTGTCCTTCAGCGGTAATCGCAATCTTCTTACGACCGCTCTCTTCTTCCGTAATGGTGATAAAGGTTTGATCTTGCAGATAATCCAGCGTCGGGTAGATCACACCGGGGCTCGGCGTGTAGTTCCCCTGGGTCAGGTTCTCGATCTCTTTGATCAGCTCATAGCCGTGGCTGGCGCTGCGGGTCAGGATATCCAGAATCACCAGTCGCAGGTCGCCGTGGCCGAAAAAGCGCGGTCGGCGTCCACCGCCGTCGTGTTCATGTCGCATGTTATGTCTCTTAATTTGATATATCTAAACTATATCTAAGATATATTCAGATGCAATCTAAAAAATCTTGCTTTTTTACTGATTAGTAATCATTATCATTTGAAAATCAATTCCGATATATCGTATTCACCAGAGAAGAGGCTAAAAATGGCATCTACCCGTTACCCACAGCGCGTGCGTAATGACCTGCGCTTTCGCGAGCTGACGGTGCGCCGCGTTGAGCGCATTAGCGCAGGCTTTCAGCGCATTGTTTTAGGCGGCGAGGCGCTGGAGGGCTTTAGCTCCCGCGGCTTCGACGACCACACCAAAGTCTTTTTCCCTGCACCTGGCACCACGTTTGTCCCGCCGAAGGTCACCGATGAAGGCATCGACTGGGGCGACGGCGTACGTCCACAGGCGCGCGACTATACGCCGCTGTACGATGAGGCAAATCATGAGCTGGCGCTCGATTTCTTCATTCATGACGGCGGGATTGCCAGCGGCTGGGCAGTCGAGGCGAAGGTGGGCGACAGGTTGACGATCGGCGGCCCGCGCGGTTCGCTGGTAGTGCCGGAGGATTACGCCTGGCAGCTGTACGTGTGCGACGAGTCCGGCATGCCGGCGCTGCGTCGACGTTTAGAGAGCATTGCTAAACTGCCGGTTTGTCCGGAGATTCACGCGGTGGTGACCGTAGGTGACGAATCTTATAAGGACTATCTGGCGCACCTGAGTGATTTCAACATCTCCTGGGTGGTGGGCCACAGCGAGCAGGCGGTGGCTGACCGTCTGGCGGCGCTGACCGTTCCGGCGGAGGATTACTTTATCTGGCTGACCGGAGAAGGGAAGGTGGTAAAAAGCCTGAGCCGCCAGTTTGAAACCAACGCAATTGACCAGCATCTGGTGCGTGCCAGCGCATACTGGCACGCTAAATAATCAGGCTGCCGAATCCATTTGCGCTTCGTTAACCTGGTGTTCGAGCGAGGCGCATACCTCTTTTAGCGCTTTCTCCTGCTGAGCAAAGTACGCTTCCATATTGCTCAGCGACGAGACCAGCAGCCAGGACTCCTCTTTTTCCAGCTCCGCCAGCTCGTTCACTAAGGTGTCGATTTGCTCGCGGACCTGCGCCATTTTTTTGCGGATACGCTCCAGATCGTTCAGCCTGTCGCTCGCCATCAATGGCTCGAACCCCTGCTGCAGGCGGGCCACCAGCGAACGAATGGCTTTCACGTCGCCGCGCTGCTTCGCCTGGTTGAGCTGCACCATCATGTTGTTGGCTTCTTCTTTCAGATCGTCCGCCACCAGATCCGGATGGCAGAGCTTGCTCGCCTGCCGCCAGAGGCGCTTGAGTTCGTTCTGATCTTCTTCCGAGAGATGCTTGCCCTTGCGCAGCCGCACTTCGGCATCGTGATGCTGTTCGCGATACTTCTCGTACTCTTCGTTGGCCTCGTCGCGCGCCTGACGCGCGGGCTCTTCTTCGCGCGTTAAGCCGCTTTCCAGTTCGAGCGCTTCGGCCAGCAGGTTGGCAATCAGATTGCTTTGCTGCTCCAGATGCTTACGCGCCTGAGCGGCCTGGACGGAGTCAGCCGGGAGATCGCGCCAGCGCTGGGTAAGCGTCGCCAGCACCTCCACCGCCTGCGCCATATAGCGCTGACAGCGGCGATAATCCTCCTCGCGACGACGTGCCTCCGCCTGCTGACGACGCAGGTTCAGCTCCGCCAGCGTTTTACGCAGGGCGAGGATCTGCTGCATCAGCGGTCCGAGGCGGGAGAAATAGAGATCGTTGAACTCATCAAGCTGCTGCACGCGCGCGTTGCGGCGGTCAATCAGATCGCGCAGACGCTCTTCCAGCGCCTTCAGCTCCAGCTTGCTGGCGGCTACCTGTGGGTCACGCCACTGGGTCACGGCGCGTTGGCCCTGCAGCCAGGCGGTTATGGCCGCCATGGCCGAGGTATAGTTCTTTTCCTCAAGCGCCACGACGATTGCCTGTAGCTCATCGTCAAACGCTTCATTTTTCAGGCGTGTCAGCTGGCTCTGGATGATGTCGTCATCTTCCAGTTCAATGGCATTTTTAATGATTTCTAGCCGTTTGATCGGTGTGCTCATGATGCCTTTCGCTTTGGCGCTTAAGTATTTGAGTTAAGGGTAGTTGTTGTAAAAGCTACAGGAAATAATACACACGGATGATGATCGGCGCGATGGGGGATTTCTTTAGATTTGCACTTTGTGAGGTATGAGATATGAGCAGGAAAGCGAATACGCAAAATGGCTTCGTTTTCACTGTTTCCTGCTCTGTCCCTTAAATAACCTCGCTGTAGATCCCCACCACGCGACCCACCGTTTTTATCTCGTTGATACCGCACTCAAATGGAACTTTACCGCCCGCTACGTGAAGTTTTTTGCCCGGTAACAGCGTTAAGTCGCGGATGCTGGCGGTGCCTTCAATCTCGACCAGCCAAAGGCCGTCGGTTAAAGACGCCTCTTTTTCGATAAAGTGAAGCTTTCCCTCCGCCCGAACAGCGATGCCGCGAGCCAGCGGTTTGCTAAAGAAACTGGCATCGATGCTCAAAATGGTATTTTCTTCCAGCTTACCATCACTGAGTGTGAATGCCGAAACTGAAACCGGATCGCCCGATGCGGGGTTACCTTCAAACTGCGCACCTTGCCCGGTCATCAGCCAGCGCAGGCTGGCACCGGTGTCCAGCGCGCACTGAACCGCGAAGTCGTAAGAGATGGTACCGCGCGCGTAGCGGTTCTGAAGCGAGCTGGCGGCGATATTAAAGTGCCGGGCCAGCTGGATTTTCTGCGTGAAACCATATACCTGACAGATTCTATCGAGTAACTCTTCATTATTCACTTGAGAATCCAGTATCAAAATATATTCCTTTGGGTGTTTACTAATACTCAATTGGGTATTAATATCATTGCATATTCGAGCAATCAGCGGCAGAAGTTGGCAAACAGAGGCTAATGATTGCAGACATTATCAAAATGGGAATTTTGCAGCATGGTTTGTGAAATCGCAATCATCAAACGGCGGAAAATGCCGTGCTATGAGCGTTTTCAGCACATTAGCGTGCGTGAATTTATGCGAGGGGAGATATGGCGATAGAAGCTGCCCATGCAAGGGTTCCACTTAGCGTGGGAGCACGTCTTAACGGGCTTAACCACGTCGCTGAACTGCGCGCCCGATACGGGAGCGATAGCGGAAAAGAGCTGGCACGGTTTATGGCCGAGCTGCGCGATAAGCGCGATCCCTGTTTTGAGGAGAACAGCAGGGCGCTGGCCGCCATCTTTTTCCTGGCGAGATTACCCGTCGCCCGTCATGAGTGCGATATCAGCGAGCTGACGACCGAAGAGAAACGGGCGCTAATTAACGCCATGAATCATTTTCGTGCCGTTGTGAGTTTATTTCCTGAACGGCTGACCATGCCGATATAACCCAACCAAAAACCTAATGGCGTAAACCCGCCGGGCAGCCTATTGCCTGAAATTAAGGAGAACGCGTGATGCGAAACAGTGAAAACCGTCCATATCCGATCGGAAGTGAAGAACTGAAACGCCTGCTGATGGAGGCTAAAACAGAGGAACGATGCGCGCGAGCCCTCGCGGTCTCCCTGCGCCTGGAGGTGCTGGCGAGCCATATCTACAAAACCGGCATGAGCGGAGAGGACGTTGCCGAACTGCTCTGCCACGAGGCAGCCCGCTACGAGCGTGAATCACAGGAGCTGCACTGATGGCCGATTTTATCGATCTTGCGCAGGCGCGCGAGCAGGAAGACCGAGAGCGCCACATTAACAGCGCCCGCAGGCGACCCGCATCGCCTTCGCGTTTTCTGTGCGAGGACTGCGATGCGCCGATACCTGAGGCGCGTCGAAAGGCGGTACCTGGAGTGGCCTTGTGCATCACATGCCAGGAGATCGCGGAGATGAAAAATAAACACGTCCGGGGAGGATGAGTTGGCGACGTCATTTGCTTATCCGTGGAACGCTCCACGGTCGGCCATTGCCAGCCCTTACCTCACGCACACCCAACAGCAGCGTCGCGATCGCCTCTTCGCGGCGCTGCAGCAGGCAAGAATTGCCCTCTCACAGCAGCCTGACTGCGTGCGCTTCGAGGTCTGGCGCACGATTGACGCCCTCGAGCAGCATCAGGGCAGCCTGAAGGCTAATGCTTTCTCGATCCGCTTCTGCAAAAGGATGTTGCCCCGCCTGCGTCTGGTCTCTGAACGCTATGCCTGCAAGGGCCTGCACAATACGGTCTCCAGGGCCGTGTTTAATGACCATTTCGACACCCAGATTCTGCAATACCTCGCTTCGAGGATGGTTGAGCTGGTTACGCGCTATAACCGTCTTCCGGATATGTCCCGCGCGGACATCGACCTGCTGGCCGCAGATATCGCCAGCTTTATTCGCGGCGAGCTGGCGAATATTAACGATGCTGAGATGGGCGAATACCGGACGCTTTACGTCTGGTACCAGCGCGCCGGACTGATCGCCCGGCAGTTCAACGTTTCGCCTCCCCACTGGGAACGGGTGTCAAAGACGTTTTTCAACAAAGATGACGTTGCCTCGGCGGTGATCCGCATGTTTTCCGAGGTGTGGTGGCGCAGGCGCCTGCGCCGTATCGCGGCGGCCTGGCGCGAGCATTTGCAGATTGCCCTCGGCAACGTCAGCAAAAAGAGAACGGCGTATGCGAGCAGGCGCTGCGTGACCGAGTGGCGCGAGCAGAAGCGCCGCACCCGCGAATTTCTCAAGGGCATGGAGCTTGAAGATGAAGAGGGCAACCGCATCAGCCTGATTGAAAAATACGATACCTCGGTGTCTAACCCGGCGATACGCCGCTGTGAACTGATGACCCGCATCCGCGGGTTTGAAAATATCTGTGAGGCGCTGGGCTACGTGGGCGAGTTCTATACCTTAACCGCGCCCGCGCAGTATCACGCGACCGTGAAATCGGGCTACCCCAACGCTAAGTGGAACGGGGCCAGCCCGGCGGATACGCAAGGCTACTTTACCCGTCTCTGGGCACGTATCCGGGCAAAACTCCACCGGGACGGGCGACGTATTTTTGGTATCCGCGTTGCGGAACCCCATCACGACGGTACGCCCCACTGGCACATGCTGATGTTTATGCTGCCGGAAGATGTTGACTGCGTTCGCCAGATTATCGGGGATTACGCGCGGCAGGAGGATGCTGTTGAGCTGCAGAGCGAAAGTGCCATAAGAGCGCGCTTTCACGCGGAAGCGATCGATCCTAAGAAAGGCAGTGCTACCGGTTACATAGCCAAATACATCTCAAAGAATATCGACGGCTATGCGCTCGATGGCGAGACCGATAACGAAAGCGGCGGGCTTCTGAAGGAGACGGCGTCCGCCGTTTCGGCCTGGGCGGGACGCTGGCACATTCGTCAGTTTCAGTTCATCGGCGGCGCGCCGGTAACGGTCTACCGCGAGCTGCGACGTATGGCGGATACTGAGGCCGCGCGCGGCTTGAGCGTTGAGTTTGCCGCCGTCCATGATGCCGCCGACGCCGGTGACTGGGCGGGTTACGTTACTGCGCAGGGAGGGCCGTTTGTCCGTCGCGATGATTTACAGGTGCGCACGCTGTATGGACCGCGCGCCGGGTTTAACCAGTACGGCGAGGAAACGGTCCGTATTCGTGGCGTGTACGACTCCGCCGTCGGCGCGGGCAGCCCGATTGTCACCCGGCTCACCCAGTGGAAAATTGTGCCGAAGAGGGCCTCGGAAATTAAGAATGCGCCTGAGCCCTCTCGGAGTTCTGTCAATAACTGTACGCAGGACGATCTGTCTCAGCCCCTAAGCCGGCGTGCGAGACGGGCATTAACCGAACGCATCAAATTCATCCGCCCCGGCGCTACGTCGCCCATCGTTTTCGCGAGCGACCCGCAGAACGGGGTACCAGAGAAGGTGATTGACGAGATACGGCTCGCCACCGGGATAGCCATCAGCCGGGGCGAGGCCCTGCATCTTATGGCCGGAGGCGTTAGCCGTTTTAACGACAAATGGTGCAGGGGCGCAGCTGACGGAACGCTATTTCCTGCAGCGTGTTCTTATCAGGAAAAGGCGCGGAAAATCCTTGAACGTATTGGGTATTTAACGGATCTGTTAACCAGTCGAGTACGCTAATCTTTATCGATATCATGTACATACCGTTAAAGGTTCTGATTTTTCGCTTCACTCTTTTTATGAATACATGCTACTGTATGTTTATACAGTATCTCGTGGTGGAGGTTGTGTGGACAGAGAGTTGAACGAGCAGGTCATGATTGAACGAGTCGAGATGATTGCTCGGCTGACGACAGAAGGAACGTGTCAGGAAAGAGATCGTGAGATTGCCCTGAATTTGATTGCTGAGATTGCGCGGGGAAATTTAATCAAGAACAACGCCTTTACCGTTGTTTTCTCGGCATCGCCTGTTCCGGAACGAATCAAAAAAGAGAGTAACGTTCGGGTGAACATTACTCTCGATAAAGATCGGCTGGCTGGCCAGTCCGTCGCCGAAGCCTTTCAGTGCGAACTGACCCGCAGAATAGGGTCCCTGTTTCCGTCAACGAGGGTGACCGTGAGAGTAGGCTCGGTGACGGGGGTAGAGCTCCAGGGGCTTGAAAAAGAGGCCGATCGCGAGGCGCTGGACACTATTCTCCGGGAAGTCTGGGAAGACGAGAGCTGGCGCTAAACCCGGTTTTGTTACCCGGACCGAACACCCTCATTAGATTTTTACGTTCCCATTGAACCGCGCTTCGCTTCCCTCGGATGGTTTGTTGTGTCCGCGAGCGTCCATCCGTCAGCGATAGCGAAAAGCCTGCTGGCCCGGGAAACTCTTCAGTACCTGGAAACCGGATGTTGGGAGCGACTGATGAAGATCTATGCAATGCAGGGGGACACGCTTGATGCCGTTTGCGCCCGCTTTTATGGGCGCACGGCTGGCGTCGTTGAAGCCGTTCTGAAGGCCAACTCTGGCCTCGCGGAGTTAGGGGTTATCTTGCCTCACGGCACGCCGGTAGAGATGCCGGAGGTGGATAGCGCCCCCACAAAAGAATCCGTAAACCTATGGGACTGAGCCTGGAGAAAATCACCACGTTTATCGCCTACTGGCTGGCCGTGGCGCTGGCCTGGTTCGGGGCGATGTCTCCTGACAAAGTCGCGCTGTACGTGGGAAGTCTTTGCGCCATTTTTACCGCGCTGACGAATTACTGGTTTAAGCGAAAAACCTGGCGCTATCTCAAATCTCTTGGCCTCGATAAGAAGAGCATTCGTGAACTCAATCATTAAGCGTTGCAGCGTCGCCGGCGTGCTGGCCCTGGCGGTGCTGATGCCTGATTTTCGGTTACTGAAAACGTCTCCGGAGGGGCTGGCGTTGATTGCCGATCTTGAAGGATGCCGCCTCTCGCCCTACCGGTGTAGTGCCGGGGTGTGGACGTCAGGCATTGGCCACACGGCAAACGTTGTGCCCACGCGGGACATTACCGAACGCGAGGCCGCGGTAAACCTGGTCGCTGATGTGCTCAACGTGGAGCGGCGGCTGGCGGCGTGCGCGCCGGTGGAGATGCCGCCTCGGGTCTACGACGCGCTGGTGAGCTTCACGTTTAATGTCGGCGCAGGCGCTGCCTGCCGTTCGACGCTGGTGTCCTTTATCAAGCGTAAACAGTGGTCGCAGGCGTGCGAGCAGCTTACCCGCTGGGTGTACGTCAACGGCGTTAAAAATACCGGGCTCGAAAATCGCCGTGTCCGCGAGAAGGCATGGTGCACGAAGGGGTTGCCATGAGAGCCCTCATGCTGGCGCTGGCCGGACTGCTGGCCATCACGCTGTGGCTCCGTCATGACAACCTGACCCTGTCCCGTTCCTTAGCTACGGCTAACCGGGTCGCCAGCGAGCAAAAAAATGCCCTCGCCACGCTTAACCATCAGCTGTCCCTGTCGCAACGGATTGCCCGATCAAACGAAAACGCCCAGGTCAGGCTCCGTGAGGCGCTTGTCACTGCGGGTGAGGAGAGCGCGAAACGGGAAGCGACTATCGGGAGATTACTTAATGAAAATGAAGCGTTACGCCGCTGGTATAACGCTCGGCTGCCTGATGCTATCCGCAGGTTGCACACCCGCACCGCCTGCGCCTCCGCAGCCCATTGTTTACCACGCCTGCCCGAAGGTGAGCCTCTGCCCGATGCCGGGCAGCGAACCCGCCACTAACGGCGATCTCAGCGCGGATATTCGCAGGCTTGAGTATGCCCTTATCGCCTGCGCGCTGCAGGTTGAAACCATTAAAAACTGTCAGGATAAATTCGATGCACAAACTCAAGAGCCTGCGCCAGGCATTAATTGACGCAATCCCCCAACTGAACGCCAGCCCGGAGCGCCTGCAGATGTCGGTCGGAAACGGCCATATTGACGCCCGCCTGGCCTCCTCGCTCTCCTTTGAAAAGCACTATGAGCTGATTGCAAAGGTCAGCGGTTTCACCGGCGACAGCGAGGGATTGTTCGTTCCCGTGCTGGCCTGGCTTTGGGAAAACCAGCCGGACATTTTTACCCTTGATGAAGGCCGTAAAAACGGATGTTCCTTCACGATCGTCTTAAACGATGACGATACGATGGATATCAGCGTCAGTTTGCAATTAACCGAGCGCATGCTTGTTGCACAGGAGCAGGGCGCTCTGCACGCGACGTATTCCCTTGAACCGCCGCTGCCGGAGCCCGTCACGCGTCCGACGTCGTTGTACATCAACGGTGAGCTGGTCAGCCAGTGGGAGGCGTAATTTCCCCCGCGCCGTGTTGTTTCATCCCGCATAAAACCCCGTCTCGTTGCTGCCGTTCCTCCTGAACGGCATTCTCTTCTCATGAATACATTAACTTCCATGAACGGTATCGCTCGCGCGATCCGCAATCTGATTCGTATCGGTGTTGTGACCGATGTTGACCTCAACAGGGGGCTTTGTCGTGTCCAGACCGGCGGGATGAAAACCACCTGGCTGAACTGGCTAACCTGTCGTGCGGGACGTTCGCGCGTGTGGTGGGCGCCTTCCGAGGGCGAGCAGGTAATGCTGCTGGCCATCGGCGGCGAGCTTGATACCGCCTTTGTACTGCCCGGCATTTTCTCTGACGACCATCCGGCGCCGTCCGGGTCGCCCGATGCCTTCCACGTCTCGTTTCCTGACGGCGCGGTGATTGAGTACGAACCCGGACGCGGAGCGCTGACGGTTGCAGGCATTAAAACGGCCGACATTACCGCCTCGGAATCGCTGACCGCCACCGTGCCGGAGGTGCGGGTGACGTCAACTTCCCGCATCACGCTGGATACGCCTGAAGTGGTGTGTACCAACAAGTTAATTACCGCCTCTCTTGAAGTGCAGCAGGGCGGTGTGATGGCCGGAAATATTGAGCATTCCGGCGGTAAATTCACCTCCAACGGGGTGCAGGTGGACAACCACGCGCACGGCAGCGTGCAAAGCGGCGGAAGCTGGACTAAGGGGACACAATGACGGTGCGATACAGGGGAATGAACAGGCAGACCGGGCTGAGCATTTCAGAGGCTGAACACATCCGGCAGAGCGTGCGCGACATTCTAGTCACGCCGATTGGCTCGCGGGTTATGCGCCGGGACTACGGCTCGCTGCTGGCGGCGATGATCGACAGGCCGCAGAACCCGGCGCTGCGCCTGCAAATCATGTCCGCTTGCTATTCCGCCATCCAGAAATGGGAGCCGCGGATAAGCCTGACGGCCATCACTTTCGAGCGTTCGGAGAACGACGGGACGCTGTATGTTGATATCACCGGCACGCGCCCGACCTCCGGACAATCCTTTTCTATCACCATTTCACTGAGTTAAACGCTATGGCTATTGTTGATCTGAGCCAGCTCGCCGCGCCTGATGTCGTGGAGGAGGTGGATTATGAAACGCTGTTGGCAGAACGAAAGGCCACCTTTGTCTCGCTCTATCCGGAAGAGGAGCGAGAGGCGATTGCACGGACGCTGACCCTGGAATCCGAGCCGATTGTGAAGCTGCTGCAGGAGAATGCCTACCGGGAAGTCATGTGGCGTCAGCGGGTTAACGAGGCCGCGCGTGCGGTCATGTTAGCCTATGCAGCGGGCAGCGATCTGGAGCAGATTGGGGCAAACGCTAATCTTGCGCGTCTGGTGATCGCCCCTGCCGACGACACCACGTTCCCACCCACGCCGGCTGTGATGGAGTCCGATACCGATTTTCGTCTGCGCATCCAGCAGGCGCCGGAAGGGCTGAGCGTGGCCGGTTCGACGGGCGCGTACCAGTTCCATGGCCGCAGTGCCGATGGCCGGGTAGCGGACATCTCCGTCATCAGTCCGCAGCCGGCGAACGTCACGATTTCCGTACTCTCCCGGGAGAATAACGGCATAGCGTCTGAAGAGCTGATCGCTATTGTTCGTAACGCCCTAAACGATGAAGACATCAGGCCGGTTGCCGACCGCGTTACCGTCCAGTCGGCCAAAATAGTTGATTACAGCATCGAAGCATCGCTTTTCCTTTTTCCCGGCCCCGAAAGCGAGCCGGTACTCAACGCGGCAAGAACCCGGTTACAGGCCTATATCACGGCTCAGCATCGTCTTGGACGCGATATTCGCAAGTCCGCCATTTATGCCGCTCTTCACGTAGAAGGGGTGCAGCGGGTGGAACTGACCGCACCCGCGGCTGACATCGTGCTTGATGAAACCCAGGCCTCATGGTGCAGCCACTACAGCGTAACCGTGGGAGGGAACGATGAGTAACACCCGCCTTTTACCGGTTGGCTCATCGCCCCTTGAGGTCGCGGCAGCGCGCGCCTGTGCGGACATCGAAAATACGCCCGTTCCGCTGCGCCACCTCTGGAATGTGGATACCTGCCCGGCGAATTTGCTGCCGTGGCTGGCATGGGCATTTTCGGTTGACCGCTGGGACGAGAGCTGGCCGGAAGCCACCAAGCGGGACGTGATCCGCGCGGCGTGGTTTATCCATGCCCACAAAGGGACGATTGGCGCCGTGCGTCGCGTGGTGGAGCCGCTTGGCTATCTGATTAACATCACCGAGTGGTGGGAAACCAACGATCCGCCCGGCACTTTCCGCCTTGATATTGGCGTGCTGGACACCGGTATTAACGAGGAAATGTATTACGAAATGGAGAGGCTGGTTGCTGATGCAAAGCCTGCCAGCCGCCACCTTATTGGCCTGAATATCATCCAGGACATTCCGGGTTATCTCTATACCGGCGCCTTGGGCTATGACGGCGACATCATCACGGTTTATCCCGAATAAGTGAGAGCACAATGACAGTGAAATATAAAACGGTTATCACCAAAGCCGGTGCCGAAAAACTGGCTGCAGCGACCGTCCCGAACGGCAAGAAAGTGAATTTTACGGCGATGGCGGTGGGTGACGGTGGGGGCACGTTGCCGGTGCCTGATGCCGGGCAGACGAAGCTGGTTAATGAAGTCTGGCGCCACGCGCTTAATAAAATCAGCCAGGATAACAAGCATCAAAATTATGTGATCGCGGAGCTGCTCATTCCGCCTGAAACCGGTGGTTTCTGGATGCGAGAAATGGGCCTCTATGATGACACGGGGACACTGATTGCCGTTGGGAACATGGCAGAAAGCTATAAGCCGTTGTTGGCGGAAGGTTCCGGACGTGCGCAGACCGTGCGTATGGTCATCATGGTAAGCGACATTGAGTCAGTCGAACTCTCGATAGATACGTCTACGGTAATGGCGACCCAGGAGTACGTTGATGAGAAGCTTGAAGAACATGAGCAGTCTCGTCGCCATCCTGATGCAACGCTAACGGCTAAAGGGTTTACTCAGCTTAGTAGTGCGACTGATAGCTCCTCAGAAGTGCTGGCGGCGACGCCGAAAGCGGTTAAGGCTGCTAACGATAATGCTAATGGCCGTGTGCCATCAGGAAGAAAGGTTAACGGACATATTCTGACGGAAGATATCAGTATCACCGCCCAGGATATTTTTAATACTCAGGCTGTGGAAATAGGTAATGCTGCTGATCTGAATGCCTACACCACACCGGGACTGTATTATCAGCCCTCAAACGCGCAGGCGCAAACCGGGAAAAACTATCCTGAGGCTGTTGCCGGGGCGCTTGAGATTTTTAAACACGCAGGTATTACGCAGGTTTACCGGATATACGTTGGATCTCGTTCATATATCCGTACGCTGTACAGCGGTATGTGGTCACCATGGACAAAACAGTATGATACCGTAAATAAACCCACCCCTGACGAGGTTGGCGCGGTATCAGCAAATGGCGGAGGTTATAACGGCACATTCAGGTTTAGAAGTGTGGGCACGCTGCCATCTGAAAGAAACACAGCGACACTTGTAAGTGCTCAGCCTGGTGTGGGTGGGATTGTCTCTGGCGCGGTGTTTGAATGGTATGACAATTCAATGGCTATCGGTCTGACGAGAGGGGGAGGAACCGACGTTACCGGCTTCGCTATTTTGATGAATAATCATCTTCTGGCAACAGTTGCTCCTGATGGAGCGATTGCGAATAGTGGAAATATCTATTCAGGGCAAGGTGTATTTGAATCTGGTGGCAGAGTACGAGTTTACTCATCAAACAATCCACCCCCTCAGCAGGATTTAAGCCCTTATGCACGACAGGACTGGACACTGCAATACTTTGTCCGGGATGTTGCCATGGGTGCGGAGGGAGCATTTACGATTGTAAAAAATGCCTGGCAGCGTGTGCCTCCTGGATGTGCTATGACAGGCTACAACTTTGAAGGTGATAACCCCGGTGGCGATACCATTTTCTATCGCCCAATTCAGAAGTACATGTCTAATATCGGATGGATTACTGTAGGTCATACAGCATGATTACCCTTAAAAATTTCGTTCAATATGAACCAAAATACAAAGAGTTTTTGTTTAATGCTATATTTCTTCAGTCAGATGAGGGGCTTGACTGGTATTATCATATGTCACGATTTCAGCCTGAAACACTGAAAATTTGCTACGACAAAAATAATATTATTCGCTCTTTTAGTAATGATGCTGATCGCCTTTTTCCTCTGGGGATGTCAGTTTCAGAAGTTGATCCAACAGACGTGCCTGAAGGGCTGAATATACACGGTGAGTGGGTATGGAATGGCACTAAAATTATTCCACGCCAGTTGACCCGGGAGGAATTAATTCAACAGGCGGAAACCAGAAGAGGTGAATTGCTTGCCGAAGCTTCGGATGTTATTGCCCCCCTCCAGGATGCTTTCGAGCTCGGCATTGCAACAAACGAGGAAGCAGCCACGTTGTTACTCTGGAAGCGCTACCGGGTGACGCTAAACCGGCTGGATCTCAGTACTGCCCCTGATATCGACTGGCCCGAACTCCCTGCCTGACCCCAAGCCCTCCTTCCGGAGGGCTTTTCGTTTGTTGTGTAATCCTTTCCCCAACCCCAATACGTCGCATCAATCGCGCGCTCCACAGACAATAGCCTCACCACTAAACGAAGGAGTTAACCGGATGGGCGACTATCACCACGGCGTGGAAGTTATCGAAATCAACGATGGCACCCGCACCATTTCCACCGTCTCGACGGCAATCATCGGCATGGTCTGTACGGCCAGCGATGCTGACGACAAGACATTTCCTTTAAACGAGCCCGTGCTCATTACCAACGTACAAACTGCGATTGCGAAAGCCGGCAAGGCGGGGACGCTGTCCACTTCTCTGCAGGCGATCGCCGACCAGTGTAAACCGGTTGTCGTGATTGTTCGCGTGGCTGAAGGCACTGCAGAGACCCCGGAAGAGGCCCGCAAACAGACCGTTTCCAACATCATCGGTACCACTGATGAAAACGGTAAATACACCGGTCTGAAGGCGCTTCTCACGGCGAAAACGGTGACCGGCGTTAAGCCACGCATTCTCGGCGTACCGGGGCTGGACTCTCAGGAAGTGGCGACCGCTCTGGCCGCCACGTGCCAGAGCCTGCGCGCGTTTGGCTATGTCAGCGCATGGGGGTGCAAAACCATTTCTGAGGCGATCAACTACCGCAAAAACTTTAGCCAGCGCGAGCTGATGGTTATCCACCCTGATTTTCTGGCGTGGGATACCACTACGAATGCGACGACAATGGCCTGGGCGACCGCCCGAGCGCTTGGCCTGCGTGCCAAAATCGATCAGACAATGGGCTGGCATAAAACCCTGTCAAACGTTGGCGTTAACGGCGTCACTGGCGTAAGCGCTTCGGTCTCCTGGGATCTGCAGGAACAGGCCACCGACGCGAACCTGCTTAACCAGGCTGGCGTCACCACGCTGATTCGCAACGACGGCTTCAAATTCTGGGGTAACCGCACCTGTTCAGACGATCCATTATTCGTCTTTGAAAACTACACCCGTACCGCGCAGGTGCTGGCCGATACCATGGCGGAAGCGCACGCGTGGGCGATGGATAAACCCATCACGCCAACGCTTATCCGCGACATCGTCTCCGGTATTAATGCCAAGTTCCGCGAGCTGAAAACCAACGGCTATATCGTCGACGGCTCCTGCTGGTATGACCCTGAGTCGAACGACGCATCAACCCTGAAAGCGGGGAAACTGTATATCGATTATGACTACACCCCTGTCCCGCCGCTGGAAAATCTGACCCTGCGCCAGCGCATCACCGATACCTATCTGGCAGACCTGTCAGATTCGGTTAATAGCTAAGGAGCTGAAGCATGGCGTTACCACGCAAACTGAAATATCTGAATATGTTCAACGATGGCCTGAGCTACATGGGCGTTGTTGAGTCCGTCACCTTGCCGAAGCTTACCCGCAAGCTGGAGAAGTATCGCGGCGGCGGTATGCCCGGCTCGGTCTCTGTCGATCTCGGCCTGGACGATGATGCCCTGGCGCTGGAGTGGACCGTTGGCGGTCTGCCGGACGCCGCGCTGTGGGCGCAGTATGCCTCTCCGGGCGCGGACAGCGTGCCGCTGCGCTTTACCGGCTCTTATCAGCGCGATGACACCGGCGAAATTTCCGCCGTCGAAATCGTCATGCGCGGTCGTCATAAAGAGTTTGATGGCGGTGAAAACAAGCAGGGCGAGAGCGGCACCACCAAAATGTCCACCGAGTGCGCCTACTACCAGCTGACCATTGATGGCAAAGAGATCATCGAAATCGACATCATCAACATGGTGCTGAAAGTCGATGGCGTCGATCGCCTGGCAGAACACCGTAAGGCCATCGGCCTGTAACCCTTTAACCGGCCGGGATCGCCGGCCGGTAAGTTAACTTTGTGAAGAGTAACGAAATGGAAAATACCAACGAGATCGCCATGAACGAAAATCCACATATCGTCACGCTTGATAGCCCCGTTCAGCGCGGTGAGCAAAAAATTGAAAAGGTGACCGTTTCAAAACCGAATGCAGGGACCCTGCGAGGGGTATCGCTGGCGTCGCTGGCGCAATCTGACGTAGATGCGCTGATCAAGGTGCTGCCGCGAATGACCTCGCCAGCCCTGACCGAGCACGAGGTTGCGCGCCTGGATGCCTGCGATCTGCTCTCTTTTGCAGGCAAGGTGATCGGTTTTTTGTCACCGGCTTCGGCTCGCTGAAATTTCCTGAAAATCTGTCGGTCGACGATCTGATGGCGGATATCGCGGTGATATTTCACTGGCCGCCGTCAGAGCTATACACCCTGAGCGTGACCGAACTCCTCTTATGGCGCGAAAAAGCGCTGCAGCGAAGCGGAAACCACCATGAGTAATAATGTCAGACTTCAGGAATTGCTTAAGGCTGTCGACCGGGCAACCCGACCGCTTAACGCTCTCCATAACGCCAGCCTCACTCTCGCGAACGATATCCGCGATGCGCAGGTGGCGCTCGGGGCACTCGATGAGCAGGCGGGGCGTATCAACGGCTTCAGGAAAGCAAACGGCCAGCTCGCCATGACGGAGCAGTCCCTTGCTCAGGCGAAACAGCAGGCAGCGGCGCTGGCGGTGCAGTTTAAAAACACGCAAAACCCCACCCAGGCACAGGCTGATGCGCTGTCCGCGGCCCGAAAATCGGCAGCCGATCTTAAGCTTGAGTACAACAGCTTACGCTACTCGGTACAGCGTCAACGTGCTGAGCTCGCACAGGCGGGGATAAACACGCGCACGCTTTCGTCGGACGAGCGTCGTCTACGAACCAACATCAGCGAGAAAACGCAGCAGCTTAACCGGCAGCGGGATGCGCTGGCCCGCGTCAACCAGCAGCAGGAGCGGCTGAGTACCGTTCAGAACCGCTACGAGTCAGGCAAGCGCGCTGTCGCGCGGGTGCAGCAGCTGGCTAATGCGGGTGTAGGCATAGCAAAAGCGGGCTTTGACCAGACGTCCCGCTTTATGGCGCCTGGCATCAGCTTTGAAAAGCAGATGTCTGCCATTCAGGCAAACCTTGGTCTGGATAAGGGGGATTCCCGGCTTGAGGCCATTCGCCAGCAGGCGCGGGAGGTCAGTACCAGGACCGGAGTACCTGCAGATACGGTCGTCCGGGCACAGAGCGAACTGACCCGTTCAGGCTATGACGCCGATGGGCTGCTTGCGGCCACCGCGCCAACGGTCAACCTCAGCCTGGCGGGGAATGTCGACGCGGCAAAAGCGGCCGATATTATCAGCAGCACGCAGGCCGCGTACAGCCTGGCCGATGCGGACGCGGGACGCATCGCAGACGTGCTTACGCGCGGTTTTACCTCTTCGAATACCAGCCTCGCTGAGATGGTGGCGGCCGTCACCTCCGCTGCGCCCGCTGCGGATGCCGCCGGTATGGGGCTTGAAGAGACTACTGCGCGGCTTGGCGTTCTTGCGGAAAAGGGGATGAAAGGTGCCGCCGCCGGGGACGCGCTCAGCGCGATGTTGCGCCATGTTCAGACTCCGGATGCCATAAAAGCCGCGGGGGCACTGGTTTCCGCCGCGGGTGATGGATCGCTTGATGAAAAACGTAAGCAGCTGCTGGGGGCAAAGGGCAGTACCGCGCTCGTTGCGTCCGTTCAGACCGATAATCTTGACGGCGATATCCACCGATTCCAGGCTGCGTGGAGCGGGTTAAAGATTGATGTATTTGATAAAGCGGATGGCGCTCTGCGCAACCTGATAACAACCGCAACCGGCTGGCTCAGCACGGCCTCCCTTTGGGTGAATGCCAACCCTGAGCTGACGCAGACTCTCGCCAGCATTGTTGTCGGCGCGCAGGCGTTTGCTGGCGTACTGGGCGGCGTAGGAACAGTTATCGCCCCGGTTCTGACGGGCGTCAATATGATCATCACCGCGGCCGGGATGTTGGGAACGGTGTTCAGCGTAGTGGGGGGCGCCATCATGACGGTGCTGGGTGCCCTTAGCTGGCCGGTGATTGCCCTTGGTGCGGCGATTGCCGCCGGAGCCTTGCTGATTTTTAAATACTGGGAACCCATCAGCGCCTTCTTTGGCGGGGTGATGGAAGGGCTTTCGACGGCCTTCGCACCACTGGGGGCGATGTTCTCACCGGTGATAACGGTATTTGATGCTATCTCGGAGAAGCTGGGCGGTATCTGGCAATGGTTCACCGATTTGGTTGCGCCGATCAAGGCGACGCAGGAAACGCTGGATGGCTGTAAAAATGCTGGCGTGATTTTTGGGCGGGCGTTGGGCGATGCGTTAACGGCACCGCTTGATCTCTTTAACAGCCTGAGCGGCAAGGCCAGCTGGCTGCTGGAGAAGCTCGGTCTGATCAAAAACGAGTCGGGTAACCTCGACTCCGCTGCGGCAAAAGCAGAAGCGGCATCCTCCTCTCCTGCGGGCAGCTCTTATATTCCGGGTACGGGGACCTATGGCGGCTATCAGGGGTATCAGCCAACCATCGCCACAGGGGGACGCTCTTACGTCGATCAGAGTAAAAGCGAGTACAACATCACGCTGCAGGGGGGCACGGCCTCCGGAATGGATCTGACGCGTCAAATCCGGGAGGCAATAGAGAATAGTGAACGTGAACAAGCGAGACGGCAGCAATCCAGCTTTATGTCTGGTTGAGGAGAGAGAAAATGTTAATGGTGCTGGGTCTGTTTGTCTTTGAACGACGAACCTTACCGTATCAGACAATGCAGTTTACAAAGGACTACCGCTGGGCGTCCAACGATCGCATCGGGAAGCCCAAAGCCTGGCAATATCTTGGCGAAGGTGAGACCTCCTTTAGCCTCACCGGAGTACTTTACCCGGAGCTCACGGGAGGGCGGCTTTCTCTCAAGGCGGTTGAGTTGATGGCGAATGAAGGGCGGGCATGGCCGTTGATAGATGGTACCGGCATCATTCACGGCATGTTTATCATTGAGAAAGTCACGCACACGCATTCGGATTTTTACAGTGATGGTACAGCGCGAAAAATTGAATTTTCCCTGTCGCTAAAACGCGTGGACGAATCGCTGATGAAGATGTTTGGCGATCTGAGAACGCAGGCTGAAGAGCTGGTGACTAGCGCACGTAATAGCATTGGAGGGCTGGTGGGATGATCGCCGAGATGAATATCCGGGCGGGCGGCAAAATCGCCCCTGACTTTATGCTTAAGCTTAACGACCGTGATATCACGCAAAATTTCAGCCACCGCCTTATCAGTTTATCCATGACCGACAAACGTGGGCTGGAAGCCGATCAGCTGGATATTCAACTGGATGATTCCGATGGGCTGTTAGACCTGCCAGCCCGGGGAGCAACGCTCTCCTTATGGCTGGGGTGGGAGGGAGCTCCGCTCCAGCCGAAAGGGAACTTTACGATCGACACAATTGAATTTCGGGGGGCGCCGGACACCCTGACCATTAGGGGATGCAGCGCGGATTTTCGTGGGAAGCTAAACGTGCGGCGCGAACAGTCGTGGCATGACACGACGATCGGCGCGATAGTCACTACTATCGCTCAGCGGAACCAGTTGACCACAAGCGTTGCGGCTGGGCTTTCATCCATTGCCATTTCTCATATTGACCAGTCTCAGGAGACTGACGCGGCGTTTCTCACCCGCCTGGCCGAACGCAATGGTGCATTTGTTTCCATCAAAGCCGGGAAGGTCATTTTCATGAAAGCGGGCCAGGCCGTGACGGCCAGTGGCACAGCGATTCCCTTAATGATGATTGAACGTGGGGATGGCGATCGGCACCTTTTTTCCGTCGCCGACCGTGAAAGTTATTCCGGCGTGACGGCCAAATGGCTGCAAACGCGCGATCCAAAACAGCAAAATCCTCAATTGAGTATTAATCGCCAGGTTGGGGGGCAGCCCACAGAGGTGCTACAGCATCCGGATGCCGCCGCGTCGGGAGCTAAAGGCATGGAGCCGAAGCCGCAAGAGAGGCTGGTGGGATCGGCGGAGAACGTGTTTGAGCTTGCTACGGTGTATGCGTCTGAAGAGCAGGCGCTCAGGGCTGCGGAGGCGAAGTGGCGCGCGCTTCAGCGGGGAACCGTGAAATTTTCTATCCAGCTGGCGCTGGGGCGAGCCGATCTGTTTCCCGAAACGCCGGTGCTGGTTAACGGCTTTAAACGAGTCATTGACGAGCAGGCGTGGATCATCAGCGAAGTGGTTCATACGCTGAGCGGGAGTGGATTTACCACGCAGCTGAACCTTGAGCTGAACGTCACCGACGAAAAATTTTCTGTGGATAGAGAGTAATTCATTTGCCATTACGTTGTTTTTGAGTATTATTAATTCACACAAAGTGAATTAAACGGAGGGTGTATGTTTCATTGTCCTAAGTGCAAGCATTCAGCGCATGCGCGTACCAGTCGCTATTTAAGTGAAAACACCAAAGAGCGCTATCATCAGTGCACCAATGTGGACTGCAGCTGTACGTTCGTGACGATGGAATCCGTAGAGCGTCTGATTGCAACTCCTGGCGCCTCTGAACGTGTCCGAACGGCTTCGTTGAGTCACGGTTAACGGCGGTGCCACCGGCTCATAAAAAACCAATAAAAAAGCCACTCAATCGAGTGGCTTAATTCTTTGATTCTACATCTAAAATTTGGTGGCCCCTGCTGGACTTGAACCAGCGACCAAGCGATTATGAGTCATAAAATAAGTATGTTTCTAATCGTTCGTCATTGACGCTTATTGTATTTTTAATTGCCTATAATCAATCGGTTATGAAGTTATTTTTGTTTCTGATTGGTTCTCTCGTTTCCCCATTGTACTATCCTTACCTGACCCATTACCTGACCCAAAATGGGCATTGGGTCAGGTAACGCTTATCCTCTGAAAGGTAACCTCATGGCCGCTAATCTTACCGAGACTGCTATACGCGGATTGAAGACAAAAAGCACGTCGTACTACGTGTGGAGCAACAGCGCTCAGCGCGGTACCGGCAGGCTTGGTGTCAAAGTTCAGCCTTCAGGCAGCAAGGTTTTTTATTTCCGTTACTACGTTGAGAAAGGGAAGAAAGAGAAATTCATCCAGTTGGGCATCTGGCCTGAGATGAAACTGGTGACTGCCAATGAGCTGGCGAAAAAGTATGGTGCCTGGCTTATTGAAGGAAAAGATCCCCAGCAAGAGCTTGAACAACAGCGCCTGGCCGAACAGCACATAATGCAGCTACATCGTTCGCAGGGATCGTTTGAAGAACTGGTGCATGGCTACGTTAACAAGATGAAACTCGACAACAAGCGGACCTGGGCCGATGTGCTGAAGCGTCTTGAAAAAGAGTGTTATTCGGTCATTCCTCGCGAAACTAAAGCGAAGGATGTCACGCCGTTACAGATCAAAACAATCTTGTCTGGCATTATCCAGCGCGATGCTGTGGTCCATGCGAACCGAATTCGTTCCTACCTGATGGCGGCATTTAACTACGGTCTGAAAGCCGATAACGATCCGATGAATACCAGTGTGGGTATCACGTTCGGTCTTGAAGTTAACCCGGTCTCGGCTATACCGAAGCAGTCTTCGGCGGAAAAAGTGGGTGATACATGGTTAACGCTGGAAGAGCTTCGTTTCGTCATGGAGCGGTTTGCAGAGGCCACCAACGTAGGACCGTTGATGCAGCATCTTATCCGCTTCTGTGTTTATGCTGGTGGGCAGCGACCGTTTGAAATGATTGCCAGCCAGTGGAGCGCGATTGACTGGCAGCAAAAGACGTTACTGGTCATAGCCGATGTATCGAAAAACAAGCGCGAACACCTGATCCCGCTAACTGAATCGGCGCTACAAGAATTAGCCTTAGTGAAAGAGCTGACTAAGGAAAGTAACAGTCCCTATATTTTCCCGCTATCAACCAACGGTGAGCGCCCGGTGCGTACTGATAGCCTGGCGCGTTCCATCATGTATTTTCGGGCCTTTAAACCTGAGTTTAAAGTTTTCACCGCGCGAGATTTACGCCGCACCTGTAAGACGCTGATGGGGGAGGCGGGGATCAGCAAAGAGATCCGGGACCGTATTCAGAACCATGCTTTGAATGACGTCAGCTCGAAACATTATGACCGTTATGATTACCTGCCTGAAAAGCGTAGGGCGCTTGAGATCTGGGAAGACCGGGTTAACAACTATCAGCGGCAGCAGGAAAACAACGTTGTGAACCTGTTTGGGCGGAGGTAAGGGCTTGTCAAAATATGAGCTTAATTCAGCAGAAGACCGGTATCGGATATGCTCGCAAGGCTCCTGCCACCTCAAGGCCGAATCAGGTCACAGCGCTGCAAACGCGGCAATAATCCTGGTTGTCTTCGTCACCAGTCGTTCAATATCAGCGTGGACACGCCACGCGAGTTGCCAGTTTTGATCGCCTGGACATGGGCAGATTTTAACCTTATCGTGGCTGGGTAATCGCATTTGTGCTAATGTGGGTTTGTGGGGATTTTGCGGAGAATGAGATTATGAGCCGTCTGACTATTGATATAACCGAGCATCAACACCAGAGTCTGAAAGCCCTGGCGGCGTTGCAGGGTAAGACCATCAAGCAATACGCTATTGAACGGCTGTTTCCCAGTGATACAAATTCCGACCAGGCATGGGAGGAGCTTAAAGACCTGCTGAATGAACGTATCCGTGAAGGCTTGTCTGGTAAGGTTTCAGCCAAAAGCATCAGCGAAATCCTTGATGATGAGCTGTCCGGGGGCAACCGTTCTTGAGCCGGAATTATGTTCTGACGGATGCGGCGGAAGCCGATATGCGCAGTATTATCCGTTATACGCGTAAACAGTGGGGCGATGCGCAGGTACGCAATTACATCAAAAAACTGGAAACGGGCATTACCGGTCTTGCTGCTGGTGATGGAGCCTTTAAGGATATGGGCGAAATCTGGCCGAAACTGCGCATGGCGCATTGTGAACATCATTATGTCTTCTGTCTGCTGCGAGAAAGGGAGCTTGCGCTGGTAGTAGAGATTTTCCACGAACGTATGGATCTGATGGTCCGCCTGGCGGAAAGGTTGAATACCTGAAAATAGGGTATTCTCGCAGTAAGTCTTACAAAAAATGATGAATGTGCATGATGGAAAACGAGCCTGATTTTTATCCTCTGACTCTGGCATCTGAAAAATTTCAAAAAGATCCTGACGGTCTGATTAATGACTGGCTTGATCATAAAATTCCACTTTATATTAAGCTGGATGCGTTGCCGTGCCGAGTCGTCAGATATATTGGTGGTGACAATTTTCTTCTGGAACACTGGAAACGGAAAATAAAAACTGGAGTAGATTATTATCAACACGAGGCAATGCCGGAGTTTAAAATCAGGCAGTTTTACCCTGAGAAAGATGCAGAAATAGAGGCCCGACTTCTGGAGGGTGACTTGGGATTGTGCCGTTATACCTATAATGGACATGCACATGGTTACTGGCGTATAAAAGCCACGCCAGTAACGCGTTTTTCTGATGGTCATTATGTCCTTTCAGACATAGATACAGTGAAAGAATATAATAATATTGCAGGTGCTATTGCTGTATATGGTAAAAGTGACTGGGATTATCTCGTTTTTTCTAATGAGGTTTGCAAAGAAAAAGCTGATTTTTTCTTTGATGCTAATACATTGTTATCCCAAAGCGAAGAGGCCATAATGGCAGAGAAAAAAGAAAAACAGGAACGAATTTCCAGACCGGAAAGGGTCGCTTTGTATGTCATGCTGAATGAACATTACCGTGACAGTAATGGTAATATTAATTACTCAAAAATGGCGGAAATGCTCACGGCAGATGCCAGCCAATACGGATTCAGCCAGCAATTCAGCGACGACACTATCGCTGAATGGATTAAACGTTTTGAGGATAAGAAAAAAAATTAATATCCGGCTTCCCGCTGGTGGCGAACCGCCAGAATGGCGACAATTTCGGTATCTGCCCTGTAGAGTGCAACATAACCACTATCGCCGAACTCGATCAGCCATTCCCGGTACTCAGATTCCATTTCTTCGGCTGGTCGCCCGGAATAAGGTTGATGAGCAAGGATTTTAACGTCGGAACGGATCGCTCTGGCGGCTCTCTTTGCGGCATCAATATCTTTTGCCGCCAGAAAACGGTAAAGCCGTTGCACATCTGCCAGTGCTGAACGTGTCCAGATCAGTTGTGGCATTCAGGCAACTCCGTATCATTGCCTGCTTCAAGGCTCTCCAGCCAGTTGTCTGCTTCTGCATGGGTTAGATGCAAGCCAGTTTGCTGGTAATCAGCCCAGGCCCGAAGCGCATCCTGCCGGAAGGCTTCACGTTTTTCTTCACGTTCAACATACTGTTCAATGGCTTCCCGCATGATCCAGTGTGAGCTACGACGGCGTGCATCTGCCAGATGCTGAACTCGCCCTTTCAGTTGATCGTCCAGTTTAATAGAAGTTGGTGTTGCCATATCACATTACTCCGTAGTGCAAGGTATTACCTTAAACTACCCCAGATACCCATTTGCGTCCACTCTAAAGATGAAAAAATAATCAATATCGATATCAAACCCGCCAAATTTTCACGCCAAACACAGCATTAAGCCCCGCAATAAGCGCTAACACCTTAATAAGGTGTCCGCTGCTGTCATTCAGTTACCCATCTGCGACATGCTGACCCCACTGAAACAAAGGAGGCAGTATGAGTACAACATTTATCACCCCCACCCCGGAAGAACGCCTGAAAACCCTGCGTGATTACGGCGAGCATGGTGATCGTCTGGTGCGTGAACGGGAACGCCAGCGTATCACGTCCATTTCCCGCTCTACCGCGTGGAAACTGGAACAGGTTGGAAAGTTTCCACAGCGTAAGTCTATCGGCCTGAAATCCTGTGGATGGCTGTTAAGTGACCTGCTTTGTTGGATCAATGATCGTTAACCTTAGGTTTTTTTTATTTATTTTTTTGTTTTTTTCTTAAATGCCCCGTGTTCATCCTGCTATTTCTTCCATTAATAGCGGAATAGCAATGTGAGGGGAATCGTTTTAAACGTTAACTGAATAAGAGGTATCTATGCTGTGTGGTCGTCCTTTCCCTGTGCATGTGTTCCCGCAGATCATCAGAAATGCGGTATATGAAGTGGAACAGCACACGCAGGCTCCTCAGGCTTTGATTGCTGCATCGGTACTGGGGGCTATTTCGCTTGCCTGCCAGAACCGTATTGATGTGTGCCGACTGAATAATCTGCGCAGTCCGGTATCGCTTTTCTTACTAACGCTGGCGGAATCTGGTGAACGCAAAAGCACTGTAGACAAACTACTGATGAAGCCATTATATCAACTGGAAGAAGAATGGTTTGAAAAATATACCCAGGACCTGATTGTCTGGAGGAATGCGGAAACGGTTTTTAATATTGAAAAGAAAGCCCTGATGTCAAAATTGAAAACCGATATTCGCCGTAATAAAGATCACTCCGCAACGAATGAACGGCTGAAAGCGCTACTGGCGGTGTCTCCAAAAGCTCCGGTCAGGTTAAGGCAGATACTCAACGATGCCACACCTGCGGCGATGAAAGACTCTCTCTGTGGACGCTGGCGATCCATCGGGCTTATGTCTGATGAAGCTGGCACTATTTTTAACGGCTACGCGCTGAATGAACTGCCTTTCATCAATAAAATGTGGGATGGCGCAATGTTTCCCGTGGAAAGAAAAAGCGAGCCAGATAAATTAATCAAAGATGCCAGAATGACGCTGGGACTGATGATTCAGCCTGATGTGTTTAAAAAAGGGTATCTGGAACGAAAAGGCGATGCCGCGAAAGGGATCGGATTCTTCGCCCGATGTCTGATATGTCAACCAGGTTCAACACAGGGCTACAGGCAAATTACCAGTCCGGTTGTCTCAAGTGAGCATCTGCCGGTATTTCATCAACGACTGATAGACATTGTTAATGAGAGCATTGCCAGAAATGAGGAAAATGAGCGTCAGTGTCTGCGTTTCTCTCCCGAAGCAGAAAAACGCTGGCTCGAATTTTATAACAAAGTCGAGTCAGAAATGGGGCTGATTGGCTTCCTGTCTGATTTTAAGGATTATGCTTCTAAAATGGCGGAGAATATGGCGAGGATCGCCGCACTGTTGCATTACTTCAACGGCGATGAAGGAGATATATCCCTTACTGCCGTGGAAGCCGCAGTAGATATAATCGCCTGGTATGTGGATGAGTATGTGAGAATTTTCTCTAAACCCCAGACGTTGCTGCTGGTAAGTTCAGATGCAGACGAACTTTACTCGTGGATAAAAGATTATTGCTACAGGTGTGTGGTGCCGTATATCAGGAAGACAACCATCCTGCAATATGGTCCGAACCGGTTCAGGAACCGGAGTAAAGTGAATGAACTGCTCAGTACACTTTATTCGCAAAACAAAATACGGGCAGAGAAAAGAGGGAAAACCATTTTTATACAACCTGTCGATGGTTTTATATAACGAACAGAGCAAAGACAAGTTGGAATAATTTCTTTATTAAAGAGCCATCATTGTAACTAATTACAGAGTAACTTTTAATCAGTCATCGCAGGCTGTGGCTATTCTTTGCCTGAAATTAAGTGTCGGATAGTTAATATATTGTCACTAACAATATCTGTATATCCACCACACTAATATCCATACCAGTAATGCGATGACTGCTATCTATCAAGGAATAAATCATTATGAATCTCTACGATAGCGAGTATGGAAGTCATGTTAAATCATACAAAGAAAGAATTATCGAAGTTATTAATAAAGCCGTTAAAGAACACGGACGTACACTGGCAATACGAGTGGATCTGCATGACCCGGTTATTCTGGATAATGGTGATACCATTTCCTGTATTGCGAATACTGATTCAGGGTCTATATCAAGATTTACCAATTCACTGAAAGCCAAACTGGCAGCAGATGAACAGCGCAAGCGTAAAGAAGGTAAACGGGTACACCCGAATACGCTCCGCTATGCGTGGGTGCGGGAATTTACCCAGAATGGTAAGCGTCATTTTCACGTATTTCTGTTTCTGAACAAGGATGCTTACTACCACTTAGGGGATTTCAATCTGGATGAAGATACGCTAAGAACCATGATTAGCTCGGCATGGTGTAGCGCATTAAACCTGACTCCCGAAGAGGGGCAGCACTTGGTGCAGTACCCTGCTAATGGTAAATATACCCTGAACCGTGATGATGTTCTGAATGACATTTATCCCGGTGATTTACTAAACAGGATTGATTATCTCACCAAAGTGAAAAGTAAGATCTTTGATGACGGGAACAGATCGTTTGGGTGTAGTAATAATTAATACCAATGAGTTTTAATGCCCTTGTCGCAATGAAAAGGGCATTTTATTAACATAAAAATAAAACGGCGCGAATTACGGTAAAAGAGGTAAGCCTAACTCTTTTAGAAATTCGTTATGTTTTTGAGTTGCTGATTTTATCTGGTTATCCAGAGAAACCAACTCAGCATGTACTGAAGAAAGTTTGATTTCTTCTTCAGCCTCAGCCGTACTTACATAGCGTGAGATGTTTAAATTAAAATCATTTTTTTCGATCTCTTCCATGCTAACGCGACGCGCGTAGCGTGGTTTTTCTTTACGGAACTTATAAGTATCAATAATTTCTTTAATATGATCAGACGAAATCTGATTCTGCCTTTTACCCTTATCGAAGTGTTCGGCAGCATTGATGAATAATACGTCGTCAGGTTTTTTACATTTTTTCAGCACCAGAATACACACCGGAATACCAGTAGAGAAGAACAGATTTGCAGGCAGTCCAATTACCGTATCAATATGACCATCCTTCAGCAGCTTCGTGCGTATGCGTGCTTCGGCACCGCTTCGGAAAAGTACACCATGAGGCAGGATAATTGCCATTACGCCATCTTCTTTTAAAAAATGGAATCCATGCAAAAGGAAGGCGAAGTCAGCAGCAGATTTAGGTGCTAGACCGTGGTTTTTAAAGCGCACATCATCAGCTAATGTTTCTGTAGGTTCCCAGCGATAGCTGAATGGAGGGTTGGCAACCACCGCATCGAATTTAGGCATTCGGGACGGATTGGTCTCGCGTAGCATATCCCAATCGTTGAGTAGGGTATCACCGTGGAAAATATCAAACTCTGAATCTTTCACTCCATGCAGAAGCATGTTCATACGTGCCAGGTTGTAGGTAGTGATATTTTTCTCTTGCCCGTATATTTTCCCAATACCGTGCTGCCCCATGCGCTTGCGAATATTCAGGAGCAATGATCCTGACCCGCAGGCAAAATCAAACACGCTGTCTAGGTGTGACCGTTGTCCAGTGGCAGGTTCCTGGCTATCCAACGTAACGATGGCAGATAAGATGTCTGAAATATGCTGAGGTGTGTAGAACTCCCCGGCTTTTTTACCTGAGCCCGCTGCAAATTGGCCGATCAGATATTCGTAAGCATCCCCCAACGTGTCGCTGTCGGTGGAGAACTGCTTCAACCCATCAGCAATCTCTTTGATTATCTTACAAAGACGGTCATTTCGCTCACCATATGTTTTGCCAAGTTTTTCTGAGGCAAGATTGATTTCCGAGAACAAACCCCGGAAGACACTGGCGAACGATTCTTCCTCAATGTACTTAAAACCTGCCTGTAATGTATTAAGCAGTTTCACATGCTGGGTTCGTGCCATCTCAGCAATGCTCGTCCAAAGATACTGAGGTTCGATTACGTAATGCACTTTACGGCGCATTAGTTTTTCAAACTCAGGAACATCCTGCTCATTTTGTTCATACCACAGAGTCAGCGGTGGTTGACGTTCCCCCTCTTTCTGTTTGGGGTAGTCTATCCCTAGCTCTTTTTGAGCTGCGGCTTCGTAATTATCCGATAGATATCGCAGGAATAAAAATGCCAGCATATAATCGCGAAAATCATCCGCATTCATAGCGCCGCGTAATTGATCGGCTATATTCCAGAGCGTTTTGCCCAGTTTTTGTTTTTCAAACTCAGTCATAGTTTTTCTTCACCTTCCTCAATCTGTTGAGGAAATAAATCAGGATTAAATGGATAGCGCTTCAGGAAATCATGCAAAATCTTTCTGAAATAAGTTTTATTTTCGTCGAGCATAGGCTGAGGCTCGAAAAGCGAATAGTTTCCATGGCTCAGAATATTAATGAGCCTCGAATGCAAAATTCTTTCAGGGTCATCAGCATCCTGCGCAATGCAGGCTGAGAAGTTTGAGAAACCATGGAAGCTGGCTGATTTTTCCAGAACCGAACGCAACATATTGAAATGATAGGTATATAACTCGCCTGATTGCTCCGCCTTATACAACTCGGTCAGTATCGCAACATGATGAAAGAATGGTGTCGCGCCTGTATAAGCCACAGAATAACTACCATCAACCTTGGATCTTGATAAAAAGTAGGCTGCGACCTTTTTGGATTTACGAACATCAAGTTCATTGTGCATGACATTGAAGAATAATGGATGATGAGACGAGATCATCACTTTCAACGGGTTATCAGCCTTGTTCAATAGTTGCGCCAGATGGCTACCAACTGTGATGGCGTTATGCTCATCCAGTGAAGATATAGGGTCATCGATGTAGACATATTTTACCCACTGGTAAGCATCAGCACCATCAAGCGCTAATTGTACGATAGCTAAGAAGAAGCACCAAATGAAGATATTTTCCTCTCCTCGCGAAACCTTGATGTTATCAATGATTTGACCATCCACAGTCCGTGAGAAGCGTATCGCCCATTCTTCTGTATCAATTCGAAAGTCAAAGTCTGTATAACGCTGCAACAACGGGCGTATGCGGTTGTCCATTTCCAGCTCAGACAGTCCCTGAAAAAATCGCGAATCCCTGTTGAGCAGCAAGCGGCGATCCTCATCACCTTCCAGATCGTTGTTCCAATGGAACAGATCTTCGGTGAAGGCGTTGAAATATAAGGTATCGCCGGTCGTTTCGGTAATTGTAAGCGGCTGGCCCACATGATCACCAACCGAAAAAGGGCGGTGAATTGTTTTTTTACCTGCATCTTTAAACGCCATCGACAGTCGTGTCTTCCCTGTACCGTTATAGGCATAGAGCAAGATGGCCTTTTTGTTTTCCAGTTCGCTGTGCAGATGAGCCGCCAGCATGGAAAGATCAGGAAAAACAGGTGGAGTATTCTGCCTCATCACTGTTCCCCATCCATAATCATCCAGGCCTTGCGGTAGACAGTACCTTCTTTACCTAAAGCCTCGCTCCAAACTTGCTCCGGTAGATTCTCAAGACGTTGACGAATGGCAGGAAGCGAATCCTCCCGCGTTAATCGTAAGGCTTCAGCCAAACGTGGCGCAGCACGGCGAGGAACTCCCAAAAGACGCAGTGAAACCGCCTCATCCGTGGCAACTCCGTAGTAAACCTGCGATGGAAGATTAGATAACCGACTACGCTCATCATCATCCAGTTCTGCCGTGGTAATTGCCAACAAAGCATTCAGGCCCCATGACGTAGTATGGGTCAGCTTGCCAAACAGGTTCTGTCCGCATTTAGTCAAGGCAGTAACAGCATCTGCACCATCCTCGCTGAAATATTGCTTCGCGATATGAGCAATATCTTCTCCGTTCACCCAATCCTTCAGAATGCATGCAAGCTTGTCACCATCAGGTGATCTGCCACCCAGTACCGAATTCAGATTGTCGCGCAATTCGGGTACTCGCAGCAGCACGCCCATCATGTTCTTCAGGGTATTGTCACCGGAGCTGAATAGCCGTTCTCGATTCCAGGAGTCCGGTCCCAGATCACCTTTATGCGTCAACACCGTCCTGATGCTTTGCAGTGAAAATCCAGTACTATCAACCAGTTTCAGCGGTTGGGAAGGACTGGCAAGATAATCGACATAGCGATGGATACCATTCAGTAAACGACGAGCTATCTGGCTATCCGATGTACGCAATTTCTCGAAGCCAAAAGTGCCACGCAGTACCTGCTCGATCTGATCCGCAAAATTCGATGGCTGCCCCATCTGGCGATAAGTATGAGCCAGATATTGTAAGAAGCTCGACCATTCCGGGTGGCGGTATACGATGAGACCCAGGTCTTCCAGTCCATCAGCCGCAGCTTGCGCAATCTGAATCAACGCAGAATTCAAGTCGCCTGTGTTTCGGTTAATAAACTCCCTTTTTTGTGCCACTTCACTTTCATCTTTGGCGACGAGAGCAACCACACCGAGTTGGCCTTGAGAAACTCGACCAGCACGACCCGCAATATTCCAGAAATCCTCAGGAGGCATGTCCTGACCAAAGGGGTACTGGGTAGCCGCCATCACCACACCGCTGACCGGAAAGTTCACGCCCTGAGCAAGAGTAGTCGTTGCTGCCAAAGCATTAAGATGTCCTTTCTCGAACAGCCACTCCATCAACATTCGAACCTCTTCAGGCAGGCCACCGTGATGCACTCCAATCCGGTGAGCAAGTAGAGCGACCAGCGGAAACTCTGCACCCAACTCGGCAGCCACGTAGCTCTGAACAAAGCGCACATCATCTGGCAAAGTCTCGCTACAGTTACCTTTCAGCTTCTCGGCCAGTTTCCAGACATAATCCGGGCGGCTATGCATAACGATCACAGGGCCACGCCGCGACAGCTTGCGTGCAGTCATCGCAGCCAAGGTGCCAATATCTTTGGCTTTTGATAGAGAAACAGCCAATGCTTCTTCTTTTCCCAGAGAAAAATCCTCATCTAGGCGAATACTCGGCCGTGAGGTATGCACAGCCTGGAAGCTTAGGTGGTAATCCCTACTTTTCCCCTTCAAGGCTCCGGCATCCAATGGGCTGACAATACCAATGGCTCTATCGTTTGGCTGCCAATCCACCCCTAGACTGATGTCATCCGAGTTTTGTCCGCCCAACCAGCGTGCAACTTCTCGGGCATTTTCAATAAAGGGAGTCAGTAACAAAAACTGCGCTTCACGGCATTCCCGGTTGATGGTGGCAAGCAACAGTTCTAACCGCAACCCACGTTCCTTGTCCTGAATAGTATGAGCCTCATCCACCACCACCAGGGTCAGGGGGCGACCGATTTTTTCCTCCCAGCTCTGACGCATCATCAGGTCGAATTTTTCCGGTGTTGCTACCAGAACACGGAACTGAGTATCGTCCTGAGAATCTGCCAGCAACCCAGCCTCGATACCATTGACTTCCAGTGCCGGGCTGACTCGCTCAACAACGACCCCTAGAGGCTGAAAGTCACGCCGTAACTGTCTTGTTATTTGATTCACCAGTGCCCGGCTGGGCGCAAGATAGGCCACCCAGCCCTTCTGGTCATCAAACTGATTCAGTGCCTGCAACATGCGGAACTGGGCTATCAGCGTCTTGCCGCTGGATGTCGGCAAGCTGACCACCACAGCACGACGACTGGACCCCAACAGTCCGCACTCAGCCAATGTACGACGCTGGGGGGGCAATACGTCAAACAGCGCACGGTCACCACGACCCCGGCTTACCAGTTCGCGCACGAATCTGGTTACGCGCGAGTTCACGGCTCGGGTCACCGTCCACAGCGAGTTCTCCACCATCTGCGCAGCAGCTCGTGCCAGCAGACGCGTCAACGGCCCCAACTCCAGTAACTGACCTGTATCACAGGCGGCCACGGCTCGGTCGAAATGCGAATCCAGCACAGGCTGAATCTGATAGCTGTCTTCTACCACACCATCGGTGATGTAGTGGGCCAGCACATCTGCTGCCTTGGTCAGGTGGTAGATGGCAATCAGTTCCAGCGCCGAGCGCTTTGCCGCAAGTGGCGCGAAGCTTCCCAGATAGTTACGCTCGAATGTCTGTTGGGCATCACGCAATGCCGCGACTCTCTCCAGCACGGTATCGCGGTCAGACCAGCCTTTCTTACGCACCAGACGCAGCCAGATGTCAGTTAGTACCGCCCAGCAACGCTCGCCCCAATCCGCAGAATCCAGCGGTAAGGTGGGTGAGGTTTGATCATCCTCCAGCGCACGCAGCCAGCGAGCAGCGTCTGCACCACGATCACCGATCACAGCCAGGGCTGAAGCCCGTAAAAGCTGTGTGGCTGCTTCCATCGGCGCTTCTGGCAAAGGTTGGATACGCAGCAGTCGGAAGGCATCCTCAGCCGTACGTCGCATCACTTTTCGGGAAGCCTCATCATCGGCAAAACGATCCAGCTCCATATCCAGCACCGCCAATTCTAGTGCAGCGGCCACTTCTTGAATGGTTTGAATATCAAAGGTTGGGGCGGCTTGTGTCATTTCACTATAGAACTGCACCCGATCAGCCTTGCGTAATGCCAGGCTACGTTTATCTGCTATGGCATCCAGCAACCAATGGTTCATGCGTCACCTCCCCGCCTGACAAATTCGGGCAGTTGGGCAATCGGCCAGGGGAGATAAAACGCCAGAAGTCGGCAGCAACTGGGCGCTTGCAGGCGACCAGCCAGACTACGGCCTCGCGCCCGTAAATCCGTCTCATTTACGGCCTGATCGCGAATCAGTACGCCGAACAATACCAGATCACGATTCCCGCTATTGAAATAGCGCGTGCAGGCGTTATTGAACGCTGTCTCATGCTCAGTGCCTTTGACCCGTGGTAGCAGCCATTTGAGTAACTGGCAGAGAGTGGCAAGGTTGCTGGCGAGAGTATCCAGCTGGTGTGTCATGCCACTGCGCCCGCTCATGACCTGTGGCGGTGACTGGGCTTCGGATGAACATTTGACTTCCCCCAGAGCCAGCCGGTGGGATTCGCCATCACGCTGGAAACCCACAATATCCGCGCCGGGCAATGAGGCAAAAGGATTGCGCTTGTCGCGCTCGGTATTCCACGGAAGCACCACGTCGTGCTGTGCCTCCAGCACGGCTTCTGCCAACGCTTCACCGACGGCCCAATCACGAGTTTCAGGCACCTCAGCCGCCAGGACTTCTTCCAGTGAATCATGTCCCATGCCGGTCAAGCTAAGCCCACGCAGATGCTCAGTCAGCGCATCATGGCCTGTCGTATCATTCAGACGAGCAGCCACTGGCCCTTGCAGGAAATCATTAAACGCACTGTCTTCCTGCGCACAGTGCCCCTGCCAAGAAACGCAGTCTTGCTCAGACTGGTAAGTTATCCGCCAGGTCATGCGGGAACCTCATTCAGTACTGGGAATAACTGCTGCACCAGGCCCCTTTTGTGGGTTTTCAGCACCTCGATTCTTTGAGCTTGAGCGGCGGTGAGTTCGTCGAGAGATGTAAGAAAATCGGCGACTGCCTTTTGCTCCGCTTGTTTCGGAATGAGGAATGTATATTTCTTTAATTGATTCCCATTTATTGAGTTAATGGTTGCCCCCAAATCAGCAGCAACCTGGTTCTCGTACGCCGTCGTTTGAAATAGTTGTATCATGAACTTTGCTGAATTTGACCTAAATATGGTCATAAATGCACCATGCGTACATGGCGGCATTCCTTCAGGTATAAGTGCATTTTTCCCAATTAGTGATTTTGAGCCATTTCGGACGCAAATCAAAATGTCGTTTGGTAGAGATGGTTTAGCGCCATCTATGTCTATTCTTACATAAACGTTGTCGCCCAAAACAATTCTGCCATCCTGAACATTCGATGAGCGTAAAACCAACAGGCCGTTTTCACGGACGTCATTAGGGCTGTATGTCAACCCAGAGACAAGCTCTCCTAACTGTTCAAGTGTTTTCCTCTCCCACTCTGTTGCATTTTGGAATTCACGGAAACGCAGCCGGGGAACCGTCTCACCTTCACGAGGAAAAAGCTGTTGCAACAGGCCTTTTTTATATTTTTTTAACGCATCCAGTTTCTGGACTTCTGCTGTGAGCAGGTCATCCAGCGAAGACAGGCAGTCGGCGATTTTTTTTTGTTCGGAAAGCGACTGCGAACCAATTGGTAATGGTACGGGGACTTTCATTAAGTCATCATTATTGACTTGCAATGCACCATTAGCACGTGCACCCACAGCAACGCGATTCTTTAGCCATTTCCCATGTAAGTTGGCAATAAAAAGATTATCCAAAAAAGCTGGTATGACTAAGTTTGTGGTGGGGCGAAAACAAGTGAAAATACTGTTGGGAACAGCAGCTCGTTCGTGTCCCTGGTAACATGCAATATATCCTTGCGGGTATGCTTTTGTGGCACTCTTATTGTAAGCAAAATCGTTATGCTGTAGGAGTATGTAATTTTTTAAAGAATTACCTGCAATAGTTCTACCTAGTTTTTCCTGTTGGCTAATAAGGCCAACCCCAGATGTGATTGTATATGGAATACAATCATCATTTCCCACTCTCTCTGTTACAATTTTTGAAAGTTGGCCTAAATTATAGGTGGTCCATTCTTCTGCATTTCTAAACTCTGGGAAACGCAATTGTGGTACCAGCATATGTTTATTGCTTCCACTCATACCGCTTGCTCCTGAGGCATTACGTCACTAGTTGAGAGCATCGGTGCCCATATCTGTGCTTGCTGGTATTTTGGTCTCGCATGAGTATTAACTTCCACGAACATGAATTTGCTGTTCGCGATGGTATGCGAATTCAAATTTTCACTACTCCACTGCATGTTATTAGTAAAAATGGCTGCCATTATTTCCCTTCCTCATAGGCTGATAGTCCCGTGATCTCACGCCCTTGTGCCAGTTTGTGTAGCAACGGTGTCAGCTCATCCATAAGCGCCAGCTCTTTCTGCGTGCGTGCTTTCCAGCCCAGATTCAGCGGAGCCATTAATTCGGAAAGGCGTTCGCCGTCGAAGATACGGCGACGCAGAATTTCATCCACAAAAATTTGTAGGGCATCAGGTGCGAGTTCGTGTCGGGCGGCGATAACATTGAGTTCTTTCGCCTTCTTCTCTGCCTTGAAGTGTTCAAAACCCGTTCGAATCTGTTTTTCGTTTAATGCTTCATTTACCGGCAGGCCACGGATGTACTCAGCAATATCTTCACGCTCGTCGATAAACTTGGCATCGGACTGGATCAGGCCAATGAGTTCTTCGCGATTCAGGGTGAGCTTGCCTGGTTTCTGCTGAGTCAGATTAGCAATAAGACCCATGATAAAGTCGTAATCAATAACTGCAGAGGCAAAAAGCACAAATTCAAAATCAAGTTGTTGTACTTCTGGTGGTGTCTGGTCCTTGTCCTGTTGTTCCTTCAGGCGCTTGGCCGTTTCCAGATACACGCCCTTAAATCCCTGCAATTGATCTGTCGGCACGATCCTCTCGATCTGTTGCTTCTGCGCTTTAGACAGATCGGTATACTGATCGAGCTGAGTTTTGAGTCTCTGAACATCTTTGAACAGGTTAACGAATTGTGCTCTTGCAACATCGCCTTTAAGATTGACGACTTCTTCCGGTGCATTAGTCAGTCCCTGTGATTGCATAAAGTCGGCCAGTTTTTGCGTGGCTGTTTGCAGATTCTCAATGACTTTAGGTGCAGGGTCTACCAGCCAGATTTCACGCGGGTTATCGATTTTCTCACCGGAAAATAGCGCGATGGCTCCTTCTACCGACTTTTGTTGCTGACGAAAATCGAGAATATTGCCGTAGGGCTTCGTATCGTTGAGAACACGATTAGTCCGTGAGAATGCCTGAATTAAGCCATGGTGTTTGAGATTTTTGTCCACGTACAGCGTATTGAGATACTTGGAGTCAAATCCCGTAAGCAGCATGTCCACTACGATGGTGATGTCAATTTTTTGCGCGGCAGATAAGTCTGTATTGGGGTACTGCTGATCCTTGATGCGCTTTTGTACGTCCTGATAGTAAGAGTCAAATTCGCTTATGCGGTGATTGGTCCCGAAACGGGCATTGTAATCAGCAATGATACGGGTGAGTGCCGCTTTCTTGCCCTCTGGGTCCTGCTGGTTATCTTCTTTCTCCTGAGGCAGATCTTCCTGTATCTGCTGAACGTCTTTGTTACCTTCAGAAGGTGGGGAAAAAACACATGCTACGTTTAATGGCCGGAATTCAGCGTCTTTTTCTGCATTTTTTGTCTGAATACTGGCAAATAACTCAAAATATTCGATGGCATCGTTAATGCTGGCTGTCGCCAGGACAGCGTTAAATTTGCGTCCGTTGGTCGCAGAATCGTGCTTGGAAAGAATGGTTTCGATAACCTTGGATTTAGCGATGCCTTCACCGGGCTTAGGTGGGTTCTTTCCTTCGGGTTTGAAATAGTCTATGTGAAAGCGTAAGACGTTGCGATCTTCGATAGCATGAGTGATGGTGTACTGGTGCAAACACCGTTCGAATAAGTCGTCGGTGGTACGCAGGCTGGCTTGCTGACCTTCGATTTGCTGGTAGCTGGCATTCTGCTCGAAGATAGGCGTCCCCGTGAAGCCAAAAAGCTGGGCATTGGGGAAAAATTCTTTTATAGCCTTATGGTTCTCACCAAATTGCGAGCGGTGGCATTCATCGAAGATGAAAACGATACGGGCGTCTCGTAACGGCTCCAGACGTTCTTTGTACTTACGTTTATTTGTGCCGTCTAAGGCAAGGCCCAGCTTCTGGATAGTCGTGACAATAACCTTATCGGCATAGTCGTCAGACAAAAGTCGGCGAACCAGTGTTTCAGTGTTAGTGTTCTCTTCTACACAGCCTTCCTGAAAACGGTTAAATTCTTCGCGGGTCTGGCGATCCAGATCTTTACGATCCACCACAAAAAGGCATTTTTCGATGTCAGGATTATCCTTGAGCAAAGTGGACGCTTTGAACGAAGTCAGCGTCTTGCCCGAACCAGTGGTATGCCAGATGTAGCCGTTTCCGCAATTCTGATGAATGCACTCGACGATAGCCTTGACCGCATAAATTTGGTATGGGCGCATCATCAATAGTTTCTGTTCGCTGGCAACCAGGACCATATAACGACTGATCATTTGCCCTAAAGTACACTTGGCTAAGAACTTGTCGGCGAAGATCTCTAGCTGGGTAATCTTTTTGTTATCTTCACTAGCGAACTGGTAGACCGGCAGGAAGCGCTCATCGGCATTAAAACTGAAATGTCGCGCATTATTGTTAGCGAAGTACCAGGTATCAGTACGATTGCTGACGATGAAGAGCTGGATGAAACACAGCAGCGTCTTACCGTAGCCATTGCCAGGCTCGGTTTTGTAATCCACGATTTGCTGCATAGCACGGCGTGGGCTAACGGACAGTGTTTTAAGCTCGATCTGCACAACCGGTACACCGTTTATGAGAAGTATCACATCATAGCGGTGATGACTGTTATCGGTGTTGATGCGTAATTGGTTCACTACCTCAAAGTCGTTCTTGCACCAGTCGCGAATGTTAACCAAGCTGTAGTTCAGTGGTGTTCCATCATCACGCTCGAAGCTATTGATATTGCGTAGCGTCTGAGCTGCATTGTACACATCAGGCGTAATAATAGTATCGAGCAGACGCTGAAACTCGCTATCGGTCAGATGCACCTTATTGAGAGCTTCAAACTTCTCCCTGAAGTTTTTTTCGAGTGATGCCCGATCGCGAATGTCGGGCCGCAGTGTGTATTTTAGTTCAGCCAGCCGGGCAATAAGATCCAGCTCAATTTGGTTTTCGGTCGTACTCATTGGTGAATTCCTCGCCTCAGTATCACTCTTTACTTGACCATGCTTCTATTTTCGTGGAATGAGGCACTAAAAGTGAGCTACTCGGCAGTGTTATTTTTTAGAGTGATCCGGTGTTAGTCCGTGTGCCTTCGCATAATTTATAACCAAAACCTCAATCATTGAGGCGACAGAGCGACGCTCACGATCAGCGGCCTGGCGAAGAAGTTGTTTAATGTCGGCAGATGTGCGTATAGAAAGTGTTTCATCTTTAAGGCGTGTCATCGGCGGAGCCCTCAATCCCAGAGCCTGTAAATGTAATGCATTTTGCATTGCAACTCTACAAAACTCAATGGGTTCTTATTGACTGAAAATAACTACTGCTACTGACATAATTCCAAATAATTTCAGATATATATCATCCTCCCGAACACCTCCACCCATAACGGCTAACCGACAAGTTAGCCGTTGTCGTTTTATTTTCTGTTCGGGAAAAATAATGAGTAAACAAGAAGGTATCAACGCTATTAGCAAGGCAATGGCCGCGCTGCCCACACAACTGTCTGGCACCATCCTAAAACACATTCACTCGCTTACCGACTATGAGCCGGTGATCGGCATTATGGGGAAAACCGGAGTCGGGAAATCCAGCCTGTGTAATGCCCTGTTTGCAGGGGAAGTCTCGCCAGTCAGTGATGTTGCAGCCTGTACCCGTGAACCGCTGCGCTTTCGTTTACAGGCTGGCGAACGCTTTATGACCATCGTGGATCTGCCCGGTGTCGGAGAAAGCGAAAGCCGTGATGCGGAATATGCCGCGATGTATCGCCAGCAACTGCCGCGCCTCGATCTGGTGTTGTGGATGGTCAAGGCCGATGACAGGGCGTTGGCGGTAGACGAGCGGTTTTACCGTCAGGTGATTGGCGAGGATCACCAGCATAAGGTGATGTTTGTTATCAGCCAGGCCGACAAAATTGAACCGGTCAGCGGCAATGCTGAAAGTCTGTCCATGCCACAACAACTTAGTATCAGCTGTAAAATCCAGATACTGAACTCACTTTTTACGCCTGCACATCCGATCTGTGCCGTGTCGGTACGAATGCAATGGGGGATAGCCCAGATGGCGGAACGGATGATCCGTTGCCTGCCTCGTGAGGCCAGCAGCCCGGTCGTCGCCCGGTTACAGCAACCTTTGCGTACTACACGGGTAAAGGAAACCGCACGTACTGACTTCGGCGAGGCGGTAGGTGACGTGCTGGATTCCGTCGCTTCCATGCCTTTTGTTCCTCAGATAGCGCGTACCGTTATTCGCTATGTGCGTAATGCTGTTGTATCGGTCGCCCGTTCTGTCTGGGATTTTTTCTTCTAAAGATTTTCACATCCAATAACCCGTCCCGTCGCCCTGTGCGACGAGGGCTTTTCTTTATTTATTGCTTAAGGAATTAACCATGACCCGTTTAGCTTCCCGTTTCGGTCGGGCGAATGTTATCCGCCGTGACCGTCCGTTAACCCGTGATGAACTGTTGCGCGTGGTTCCCAGCGTGTTCAGCGAAGACAAGCACGCATCCCGCAGTGAGCGTTACACTTGCATTCCCACTATCACTTTGCTGGAAAACCTGCAACGTGAAGGTTTTCAGCCGTTCTTTGCCTGCCAGACGCGCGTACGCGACCAGGGCAAACGTGAGCATACCAAACACATGCTGCGCCTGCGCCGTGGGGGGCAAATCACGGGGCATCAGGTGCCGGAAATCATTCTGCTTAACTCACACGATGGTTCCAGCTCATACCAGATGCTGCCGGGGCTGTTCCGTATGGTGTGCCAGAACGGGCTTATTTGCGGAGAGTCCTTCGGCGAGGTGCGAGTTCCCCATAAGGGCGATGTGGTGGAGCGGGTGATTGAAGGCGCGTATGAGGTGCTGGATGTGTTTGACCGTGTTGATGAAAAGCGCGAGGAAATGCAGGCGCTGATGCTGCCTCCACCGGCACAGCAGGCGATGGCGAAAGCGGCACTGACGTACCGTTTTGGCGAGGAATTTCAGCCTGTCAGCGAAATTCAGTTACTGGCCCCGCGCCGCGCACAGGATCAGAGCAATGACCTGTGGACCACGTACCAGCGGATTCAGGAAAACCTGGTGAAGGGCGGGCTGACGGGTCGTAATGCCACCGGCAAACGCGCCCGTACCCGTGCCGTGAGTGGCATCGACGGCGACGTAAAACTCAACCGTGCGCTGTGGGTCATGGCAGAAACCATGCTGGGTCATGTGCAGGGTAGAGCGGTCATTTAAATGGTTAATTTAATGTTAATTAAGGACGCTCCCTGTTTGTTTTAACATTGTTCAACTGTGCAAATATCGCACACTTGTCTTCGCAGCCCCCGCCATCGCTGGGATAAGCAGAAATAAAAAATAGTTTCTGCTGTGTCCATACCCTTACCGCCCCCCTCTTTAAAGTAATTACACCATTTTTCAGTGAGTTATTACCCACGGAGACAACATTATGACACTGGCGGAACGCCGACACGACCGGCTGGCGGTCAGGCTTTCGCTGATCATCAGCCGACTGCTGGCCGGAGAAACCCTGCATGTGGGAAAACTGGCGGCTGAATTTGGCGTGTCGGTACGTACCCTGCGGCGGGATTTTCGTGAACGACTGATGTATCTGGATCTGGAATATCACCGGGGAATGTGCCGCCTGCGCTCCGGTGGCAGCGTATCGCAACGGGAGCTGGATATTCTGACCTTTGCCTGGCGCTCCGGGATGGGAGATGTATTTCCGGGGCTGGACAGGAAGATGGTCAACACGCTGCTGGCGTGTGATGAATCGCCCTGCCTGGTCTGGTCATCCCCCTGTACCAGCACGGCGGCAGGCTCTCTTTCCTTCTTTCGGCTGATTCAGGCCATTACGGCGCGTCAGCGAGTGACGCTGCTGGCAGAGGGGCAACGCTGCGAAAGGCTGGCTCCCTGTCGGCTGGTGGCGCGGGATGGCACCTGGTATCTGCTGGCGGAATATGGACAACGCATGGCGGTGTTCTCGCTGGATGAGATTCATCAGGTCGTTCCCTCCACTGAAACCTTTATCCGTAATGACGCCATTTTCCGCCTGCCGGAAAACGAGCGTTTTCTCAATGCATTACCTCATTTTCATTTCATCCAGCGCTCTCTTGATGCGCTGTCTCTTTAATCTGCACACAGTAATAAGGATTGTTTAATGAAACGAAACCTCAATACCAGTTACAGGCTGGTCTGGAATGATGTCCTCGGCGCATTTGTCGCCGTTTCTGAGCTGGCGAAAGCGAAAGGTAAACGAACCGGTGCGGTGCTGGCGGTGACGGTCATCGGGCTGGCTGGCTCTGCGGCGGCACTGGCGGACGGCAGCAGTATTACCGTGTCTGAAGGGGAGTCCGTCACTGGTGTGGTGGTCAGTAATCACGACTCTCATCTGGTGTACGGTCAGGCAGCAGGCTCCATTATCAACACCGGTCAGGAATACGGCGATGATGATGAAAACAATCAGGGTGGGCAGTTTATCCAGTCCGGCGGTGTGGCAACGTCATCCGTCGTCAATGCCAGTGGCCTTGAGGCGGTACTGAAAGGCGGTAGCGCCACCGATACCATTGTTAATAGCGGTGGTGGGCAAAGCGTGCATGGCGAGGCGACAGACACTGTGCTGAATGGTGGCTCGCAATGGGTGCATGATGGCGGTGTGGCAAATGGCACGGTCATTAATGAATCGGGTTATCAGTTAGTTAAAGCAGGCGCGACAGCTTCCGGTACGGTGGTTAACACTGGCTCTCAGGGCGGGCCGGATGCCGAAAACAGTGATGGTCAGTTTGTGTCCGGTGATGTCACCGACACCCTGATTAATGCCAATGGTCGTCAGGTCATTTTCGAGGGCGGTTCCGCTGACACCACTACCGTGAAAATGGGGGGCGACCAGAGTGTGCATGGAGTGGCAAAAAATACCCTGCTGGAAGGCGGTTTCCAGTACGTTCATGAAGGTGCCAGCGCCGAAGGTACAGTGATTAGCCAGAACGGCTGGCAGGTGGTGAAGAACGGGGCGACAGCAACGGATACCACTATCCTTAATGGTACTGGCACCGAGGCGGCAAACGGCAACAGTGCATCCTCGCAGAATGTGCAGGCTGGTGGCTCCGCCCTGAACACCACCATCGGTGATGATTCGCCCTCCGGCGAATTGCTGACCGACCTGTCGTATCAGATGGTGAATGGTGGACGTGCGGAAAACACCACCATCAATAATGGCGGGGTACAGTCGGTTTTTGCTGGTGGTGCAGCTATCGGCTCGGTCGTGAATCGTGGTGGTCGGCTGGAAGTGTCCATCTGGCAGGATGAACCTGTTGCCGGGAAAACGGCGATGGCCGGGTCGGCGAATAACGTCACGGTGGAAGCGGATGGCGTGTTGTCGGTGGATGCGGGCACTTCCGCGACGGATGTGGTCATCAAACAGGGCGGTGCATTATGGGCGACCACCGATTCCACGGTTACCGGGACGAACAGTCTGGGGGATTTCTCCATTGATGGCACCACGCATACCGCCACCAATGTCCTGCTGGAAAATGGCGGGAAACTGTCGGTTCTGAGCAACGGTATTGCAGAGTCCACCACCGTAAACAACGGCGGGGTACTGGCGGTGGCCGCCGGAGGCACTGCCTCAGACATTGTGATGAACGATGGCGGCACGCTGATTGCGGACTCGGGCGCAAACATCCTCGGTAACACCACCCTGAAAGATAATGCAGTGCTGGCCGGGGATGTCACCAATAATGATACCCTGCTGTTCAGTACGGGTTCAGGTGCTGAAGCCCGTTTCACAGGGACATTAAGTGGTGAAGGTTCGTTGCTGAAAGAAGGTGAGGGCACACTGACGGTCAGTGACAGTACCGTGACTCAGTCGCAGTTAACGCTGAATGGCGGCACGCTGGCGCTGGAAAACAGCGTGGTTAACAGTGATGTGATTGCGCAGTCCGGCACCAGCCTGTTGCTGACCGGAAACACCGTGCTGAACGGTGCCATTGACCCGACCGATGTGACGCTGGATTCCGGCGCGATCTGGAATATTCCCGATAACGCTACGGTAAAATCGGTACTGGATGACCTCAGTGCCTCAGGCACCATCAATTTCACGTCTGTATCGGGCAGCTTTACGCCCAACACGCTGACCGTGAAAAACCTGATTGGGCATGGCGGCAGCATCAATATGTCCGTGCGCCTGGACGATCCGACTTTCCCCACCGATATGCTGATTATTGATGGTGGCACCGCAACCGGCAAAACCTGGCTGAACTTCACGAATGTGGGGAATGCCGGGCTGGGGCTTGCCACGACCGGTAACGGTATCAAGGTGGTGGATGCCATCAACGGTGCCACAACCGAAGCGGGGGCGTTTGCGCTGGGAAGAAAACTCCAGGCCGGGGCGTATAACTATACCCTGCAACACGGCACGGCAGATGAAAACTGGTATCTGACCAGCGAAGCGGCTTACCGCGCGGAAACCGCGCTTTATGCTTCTTTGTTCGCGCAGACGCTGGATTATGACCGTGTACTGGCAGGCAGCTACAGCCAGCGCAGTAATAATGCACAGCGTGGCAGCGATAACGCGGTCTGGGGCCGTATTCAGGGCGGTCATCTGGGGCATGGCGATCGTAAAGGGTTGGCGCAGGGAACCACGCCGGAAAGCAGCGGCAGTTACGGTTTTATGCAACTGGGTGGCGATCTGTTGCGTACCGATGTCCTGACGGCGGGTGTTTACGGTGCGCTGGGTGAATCCAACAACGAAGTGAAAAACGATGATCGTTCCCGTGCGGGTTCTGTGCGTGACCATGCGTACAGCCTGGGCGGCTACCTGACGGCGGTGGATCGTGGCACCGGTTTATGGGCCGATATGGTGGCACAGGGTTCCCGTCACAGCCTGGAAGCAACATCCGCAGATAACCGTTTTGATACCCGTGGCTGGAGTTGGCTGGGTTCACTGGAAAGTGGTCTGCCGCTGAATATCGGGCACAGCCTGGTGCTGGAACCGCAGGTGCAGTACGTGTACCAGTCCACGTCACTGGATAATGGTCATGATAATGGGGGGTACGTGAACTTCGGCATTGGCAGTGCCCAGCATGTCCGCGCCGGGCTGCGTTTAGGCAACCAGTCGGAGATGGCGTTTGATCAGGGAACGTCCACACTGGCAGGTTATGAATCCACCATGAAGCACAGCGCGGCAGAGCTTCCGGTTAACTGGTGGATCACGCCATCGGTTATCCGCACCTTTGGCAATGATGGCGACCTGAACATGGGAACTACCACCGCAGGCAGCAACGTCACGTTCAGTCCGTCACAGAATGGCACCGCGCTGGATGTTCAGGCGGGCGTGGAAGCGCAAATCCGCCAGAATGTCACGCTCGGCGTGCAGGGCGGTTATACCCGCAGCGTGAGCGGTAACAGCGCTGGTGGTTATAACGGTCAGGCCAGCCTGAAAGTCGCCTTCTGATAATCCCTTCGCCCTAGTCAGGGCGATTATCCACTCAGCCCCTGTTGCTCCGGCAGCAGGGGCTTTTTGTATTTTAAGGAGTATAAACATGTCACATTCTTTACTGGCGGCATCATCTGGCCTGCCATTGGCAGTATCGCAGACGGCATCACCGGTCGGCATCTGGAAAACATTACTAACCCGGCTGCTGGCGCAGCATTACGGCCTGACGCTCAGTGATACACCATTCAGTAACGATTCCGTCATTCAGGCGCATATTGACGCCGGAATTGCATTGATCGACGCACTGAACTTTATGGTGGAAAAATACGACCTGGTGCGCACTGACCGTCAGGGTTTCAGTGCGCAGACTCCATCGCCGTTCATCAGCCATATCGACATGCTGCGTGCCAGGCGAGCCACCGGACTGATGACCCGTCGCAGCTATAAAACTGTCACCGACATCACGCGTGGCGCATTAAGTGGCCCGAAACAATAATCCCATCAAACCTTCACACTCGCATCCGCGCCAGCCCTCACCGGCTGGCGCTTTGCTTTTATTAAAGGAAAACCAGAAATGACAGAACTGGCACTGACCGACCCCGACGTGTTAACCGGACTTTGCTCATCCCGCACTGAACTGTCCGGCGGCATCGCCCCCGGAGAACAGCGGATTATCCGTCAGGCGCTGTCCCTGCTGGATAAATGCCTGAGGGAGCCGGGCATATCGTTTACCTCTTCCCATGCGGTTAGCGACTGGTTGCGCCTGCAAATGAGCCACCTGGAACGAGAGGTGTTTATGGTGATTTACCTCGACAATCAGCACCGGTTGCTGGGGAAAGAAGTCATCGCCCTCGGCACGATTAACAGCGTTGAGGTGCATCCGCGCGAGGTCGTCAGGGGCGCGTTGCGTCATAACGCGGCGGCAGTGATTGTTGCGCACAATCACCCTTCAGGCTACGCCGAGCCCAGCGTAGCTGATCGGCATATAACGGAAACGCTGAAAACCGCGCTGGAGCTGCTGGATATTCGTTTGCTGGATCACCTGGTGGTGGGCGGCGCGGATGTGGTGTCATTCGCCGAACGTGGCTGGATATAGCGGAGGGCGTTCTGATGAGCAAAGTGATAGTAACCACCGTCTATCAGCTTGATGAACTGTCCGATGCTGCCAGAGAAAAAGCCCGCGCCTGGTATCGTGAGGGCAGTTTCGACTACGACTGGTTTGATACGGTATATGAGGATTTTCAGCATATTTGCGACATCCTTGGTGTGCGCCTCAAAACCCGTGCTGTCCGGCTCTATGGCGGTCATACCCGTCAGGAGCCGTGCATCTGGTTCCGTGGTTTCTGGAGTCAGGGTGACGGTGCCTGTTTCGAGGCCGATTATGCTTACCAGCCGCAGGCATCACGCCAGATCCGGGACTACGCGCCGCAGGACGCCGGGCTTCACCGCATTGCCGATGCATTGCAGGCTATCCAGCGTCGTAATTTCTGGCAGTTGCACGCCGAAATCCGCCATCGTGGCAACTATTATCATGAGTATTGCATGGTGATCGCCGTCGGGCGCGACTGCGCAACCGGGCAGGCGATGACCGTTGACGCAGAAACATCGGTCAGCGAAGCGCTGCGCGAGCTGGCCTGCTGGCTCTACCGGCGGCTTGAAGACGAGTACGCCTGCTTAACTTCAGATGACGCCGTAGACGAAGCCATCGCCGCCAACGAATACACCTTCACCGAATCGGGCGACCGGTTTGGTTGAGTTTCAATCTGTCCCCTCACCGTCAGCGCCAGCCATTTCCGGCTGGCGTTGGCATTTATGGAGTTTACCTTATGCAAACCACTTCACCCGACCCGCAGGTCTTGACCGGCCATAGCGAACTGATCCCCTCAACCAGCATCGAGCGAATAGTGACTGGCCGCGATGCGGCACTGGAGCAAATCCGGCAGCTTATCGCGCAACTGAACGCGATTTCTCAACTCACTGACAGCATCGGGGGTGGTATCGCCCGTGACTGGATGATGCGCCAGGGATATGCGTATGACTGTTGGCTGACGGAAACGCCAGAGAAAGCGATGAAGGCCATTACCCGGCATCTTGACCGCAGTATCTGGCGTGACCTGATGCAAAAATCGGGAATGCTGGCGCTGATGGATGCCCAGGCACGCGAACAGTGGTACAACAGCCTGGAACAGGAGGATATTCCTACCATCAGCACCGACAATATTCTTACTACCTTTGAACTTCTGCACTGTGATAAACAGGCCGTTTTTGAGCGTGGCGTTATCAATGTGTTTCGGGGGCTATCGTGGGATTACAAAACCAACAGCCCTTGTCAGTTTGGTAAGAAAATCATCGTTACCGGTCTTGTCAGACATCAGCCCTGGGGTTTTGGGCTGAACTGGGGCAGACAGCGGGATCAACTGGTGGATCTGGAAAGAATGCTGCATGTGCTGAACGGCAAACCCATTCCCGATAACCGTACCGATATTGCCTCACGGTTGTCAGAGCATATCCGGCAACATCCCCATGACCGGCAGTTTGAGGATGAGATGATGTCCATCCGTTACTTCCAGAAAGGCACCTGCCATATCATTTTCAGGTGCATGGAACTGGTGGAAAAGATGAACGTCATCGTGGCAAGACATTATCCGGGGATGCTGGCAGCGAGATGAAGAGGGCAGGGAGGCAATTCCTTACCTGACCCATTACCTGACCCAAATCGCATCCAAAGAAAAAGGAGTCAGACGATTTCTCATCTAACTCCTTGTTTTATTTGGTGGCCCCTGTTGGGTTTGAACCAACGACCAAGCGATTATGAGTCGCCTGCTCTAACCACTGAGCTAAGGGGCCGTGGCGGTGAATTATAAAGTAACTCCCCGCAGCAATCCAGCCATTCACACCTGCCTGCTGTTTTTATAAACAACGCATTATCAATCCTTTATACTTCCATTACGACGTATCAGTGGGAGTAAAGATGATCAACGACATTCTGGCCCCTGGCCTGCGGGTGGTGTTTTGCGGAATCAATCCGGGAAAGTCCTCGGCGCACACCGGCTTTCACTTCGCCCATCCGGGCAATCGCTTCTGGAAGGTGATCTATCAGGCCGGGTTTACCGACAGGTTACTCAAGCCGGAAGAGGAGCAGCACCTGCTGGACACGCGCTGCGGGATCACCATGTTGGTCGAGCGGCCGACGGTACAGGCAAGCGAGGTCAACCTGCATGAGCTGCGCAGCGGCGGGCGGGAACTGGTGAAGAAGATTGAAGACTATCAGCCCGCCGCGCTGGCGATCCTCGGTAAGCAGGCCTACGAGCAGGCGTTTAGCCAGCGCGGGGCTAAGTGGGGTAAGCAGAGCATCACCATTGGCGTTACGCAGGTGTGGGTGTTGCCGAACCCGAGCGGGCTCAACAGGGCAACGCTGGATAAGCTGGTGGAGGCCTACAGGGAGCTGGATGAGGCGCTGATGGTGCGGGGGCTTTAGGAGCCTCTGTGGACTGATGTCCTCACCCTGGTCCTCTCCCACAGCAAGAGGCAATAAAAAAGCTCCCCGAAGGGAGCTTTTTCACGGTCACGACAGTTTAGTCGTCCAGGAAGCTACGCAGCACTTCAGAGCGGCTTGGATGACGCAGCTTACGCAGCGCCTTCGCTTCGATCTGACGGATACGTTCGCGGGTCACGTCGAACTGTTTACCCACTTCTTCCAGCGTGTGGTCGGTATTCATGTCGATACCGAAACGCATACGCAGCACTTTTGCTTCACGGGCGGTCAGGCCAGCCAGCACGTCGTGCGTTGCGGCACGCAGGCTCTCGGTGGTGGCAGAGTCCAGCGGCAGCTCGAGGGTGGTATCCTCGATGAAATCCCCCAGATGCGAATCTTCATCATCACCGATTGGTGTTTCCATGGAGATCGGCTCTTTGGCGATCTTCAGCACTTTACGGATCTTGTCTTCCGGCATCAGCATGCGCTCGGCCAGCTCTTCCGGCGTCGGCTCGCGTCCCATCTCCTGCAGCATCTGGCGGGAAATACGGTTGAGCTTGTTGATGGTCTCAATCATATGCACCGGAATACGGATGGTGCGCGCCTGATCCGCGATAGAGCGGGTGATAGCCTGACGGATCCACCATGTCGCGTAGGTGGAGAACTTGTAACCACGACGGTATTCAAACTTGTCTACCGCTTTCATCAGACCGATGTTGCCTTCCTGAATCAGATCCAGGAACTGCAGACCGCGGTTGGTGTATTTCTTGGCGATAGAGATAACCAGACGCAAGTTCGCCTCAACCATCTCTTTCTTCGCACGGCGCGCTTTCGCTTCACCGATAGACATACGACGGTTGATGTCTTTGACCTGCTCGATGGTCAGGCCGGTCTCTTCTTCAATTTGCTGCAGCTTCTGCAGACCGCGATAGACATCGTCCTTCACGTCGTGCAGTTTTTCAGACCACGGCTTGTTCATCGCGATAGCCGCGTTGAACCAGGTTTCGCTGGTTTCGTTGCCGGTGAAGAGGGTGATGAAGTTCTTCTTCGGCATTTTGCACTGCTCAACGCACAGCTTCATGATGATGCGTTCCTGGGTGCGTACGCGATCCATCATCACGCGCATGCTGTTTACCAGGTAGTCGAACTGTTTTGGCACCAGGCGGAACTGTTTGAATACTTCAGACAGCTTCAGGATCTCTTCCTGAGCGGCGGCATGGCTGCGGCCTTTCGCTTTGATGGTGTCACGCGTTACTTCGTACTGGGTACGCAGCTCGGCAAACTTCTCGCGCGCCAGTTCCGGGTCGATGCTGTTGTCATCGTCCGCGCTGTCGTCGTCTTCTTCCTCATCTTCATCTTCGTCGTCATCCATCTCTTCCTGAGACAGCTCAGAACCGACGTGAGTGGCGGTAGGCGCCATATCTTCTTCAGCGTTCGGGTCAACAAAACCGGTGATCAGGTCAGACAGGCGCGCTTCTTCCGCTTCAACGCGATCGTACTGCTCCAGCAGATAGGTAATCGCTTCCGGGTATTCGGCAACAGAGCACTGAACCTGGTTGATCCCGTCTTCGATGCGTTTTGCGATGTCAATTTCGCCTTCGCGGGTCAACAGTTCAACGGTACCCATTTCGCGCATGTACATGCGGACCGGGTCAGTGGTACGCCCGATTTCAGATTCCACGCTGGACAGGACCTGTGCAGCAGCTTCTTCCGCATCTTCGTCAGTGTTGTTGGAGGTTTCAGCCAGCAACAGATCATCGGCATCCGGTGCTTCTTCCATCACCTGAATGCCCATGTCATTGATCATTTGGATGATGTCTTCGATCTGGTCTGAATCGACGATATCTTCCGGCAGATGGTCATTGACCTCGGCATAGGTCAGATAGCCTTGCTCCTTACCGCGTTGGACAAGAAGTTTCAGCTGTGACTGCGGGTTTTGCTCCATAAGACGGTATCCACACTTAATTCGTTTGATTGGTGTCGGCGATGGTGCTGCCAACCTTTAAAGCGAGGGCGTACTTATATTTTTGCCGCTGCCTCTCAGTGCGGCTGCCGGGGGCTTCCCGATCGATATTCGGCACTTAAGCCGTTAAATTTTTTATTTCTTCGCCAGTTCCTGGTTAATCATCCAGAGCTCCCGGCGTTCTTCGCTGCTTAAGCCATGGGTGCGCTCGCGAGCTATCAACTCTTCCTGGCGCAACTCAAGCATCGAATCAAACATATGGTTGAGCGAGTCGGTGAACGTTTTTTCTGCAATTTCCTTATCTGCTATATCGTCCCACATCGACAGTTTTTCAAGGGTAGCGGCCTCTTTTGTGCCGCGATAATGCTCTAAAAGTTGTCCGGTGGTCAGACCTGGCTGAGACAAACAAGTGTTGACCAGTTCTGAAAATAAGCCAAGTCCGGGCAACTTTTCGTGGTTCAAACCCGCCAGCGACGGCACTTGCGGAGCAAGTTCGGGGTTTTGCACCAGTAACCCTATCAGTATACGCATGGTTGTGCGTTTTAGCTGAGGCGCGGGGCGAACCGTGCCGTTTTCAGCCTGTTTAGGCATTAAACGTTCAAGCTGGCTGTCATCCAGGATACCGAGCTTGTTGCCTAACTCCTGACGCAGGTAGATGCGCAGCGTTTCGCCGGGCACCTGGCTGATTAACGGCAGCGCCAGGGTACTGAGCTGCGCGCGCCCGTCAGGGGTACTCAAATCCACCTGCGGCATCAGGCTGTTAAACAGAAACGTGGAGAGCGGCTGTGCCTGCTCCATCCGCGCTTCGAATGCCGCTTTGCCCTCTTTACGCACCAGCGTATCCGGGTCTTCACCGTCGGGCAGGAACATAAAGCGTAGCTGACGTCCGTCGGTCATATACGGCAGCGCGGTTTCCAGCGCTCGCCAGGCGGCGTCGCGTCCGGCTCGGTCACCGTCGTAACAGCAGATGACGTTGTTGGTCACCCTGAACAGCAGTTGAATATGATCGGCAGTGGTGGACGTACCTAACGACGCAACCGCGTAGTTAATGTCGTACTGCGCCAGCGCAACGACGTCCATATAGCCTTCGACGACCAGCAGACGCGGAGGTTCCGCATTGTCCTGCTGCGCCTCATAAAGACCGTACAGCTGGCGGCCCTTATGGAAAATATCGGTTTCCGGAGAGTTGAGGTATTTCGGCAGGGCATCACCCAGCACGCGACCACCAAAACCAATTACCCGGCCACGCTTGTCGCGGATCGGGAACATCACCCGTTCACGGAAGCGGTCGTAGCTTCGTCCCTGGTCGTTAGTGACCAGCATGCCTGCGTCGATGAGGGATTTACGATCTTCGCTATTGCCGCCAAAACGCTTTAACACGTTGTCCCAGCCGGGCGGGGCGTAACCAATAGCGAAACGCGCAATCACATCGTCGCTCAGTCCGCGCTTGTTCAGATACTGACGCGCAGGCTCAGCCGCAGAGTGCTTAAGAGACTGTTGGTAAAACGAATTCAGGCCATCCATCAGTTGATACAGCGTTTGCCGCTGATGGCGCTCGATCTGACTTGGCCCACTGCCTGCTTCATACGGCACTTCAAGATTATGCATCGCCGCCAGTTCTTCGACGGTTTCAACGAACTCGAGCTTGTCGTAGTTCATTAAAAAATCGACGGCATTACCGTGTGCGCCACAGCCGAAGCAATGGTAAAACTGCTTTTCACCGTTTACGGTGAAGGAGGGGGTTTTTTCGTTATGGAACGGACAGCACGCATGGTAGTTCTTGCCCTGCTTTTTCAGCTTTACCCGCGCGTCGATGAGATCGACGATGTCGGTTCTGGCGAGCAGGTCATTGATGAAAACGCGTGGGATTCTTCCGGCCATATGCCCCAAAAATTTAAGCGACTTATAAACGAAAACAAGCCGCGCATTCCTTCCGGAAGCACGGCCTTACGACTACTACTCTGTCTGTCAATTGAGGGTGTTGGCCCTCAACAGATTAGTACAGACGAGTACGGCGTGCGTTTTCGCGAGCCAGTTTCTTCGCGTGACGTTTCACAGCGGAAGCTTTAGCGCGCTTACGTTCGGTCGTTGGTTTTTCATAAAACTCACGACGACGAACTTCAGCCAGAACACCTGCTTTCTCGCATGAACGTTTGAAGCGACGCAGTGCTACGTCGAACGGCTCGTTTTCACGTACTTTAATTACCGGCATGTAACTCTCACCTTTAATAAATTCGGTTTGCCGCTGGCATCAACGCCAGCTTATTTCAAAATGGTGCGGAATTTTACTGCAAATGCTGCTGCTTTGTAAAGCACCGATGCGATTTTGAAAGGGACTTTAATAAGGGTGAGGAGTATACACGAGCCTTCTTCCTGGGGCGAACAAAGTTTTACATCAACCCGCCCAGGCTCTACACTGCGCGGTATTGAAACGAGGTAAAACAAGTCATGCGTGTACTGGGTATTGAAACATCCTGCGATGAAACCGGCATCGCCATTTACGACGACGAAAAAGGGCTTCTGGCCAACCAGCTGTATAGTCAGGTGAAATTGCACGCTGACTACGGCGGCGTCGTACCTGAACTGGCCTCTCGTGACCACGTGCGTAAAACGGTGCCCCTGATTCAGGCGGCGCTGAAAGAGGCCGGATTAAGCTCAACCGATATTGACGCCGTAGCCTATACCGCCGGTCCGGGCCTGGTCGGTGCGCTGCTGGTCGGCGCAACGGTAGGGCGTTCGCTGGCCTTCGCGTGGGACGTTCCCGCCATTCCGGTTCACCACATGGAAGGGCATCTTCTGGCGCCGATGCTGGAAGACAATCCGCCTGAATTCCCGTTCGTGGCGCTGCTGGTTTCCGGCGGGCATACCCAGCTGATTAGCGTAACGGGTATTGGCAAGTACGAGCTGCTGGGCGAGTCGATCGACGACGCCGCCGGTGAAGCCTTCGATAAAACCGCCAAGCTGCTGGGCCTGGATTATCCGGGCGGCCCGATGCTCTCTAAAATGGCGTCGCAGGGAACGGAAGGGCGCTTCGTCTTCCCGCGCCCGATGACCGATCGTCCGGGGCTGGATTTCA
>OKVJ01000040.1_pt1 | contig 62261 bp, 57 predicted proteins | sample 1606921 | NCBI WGS metagenome assembly OKVJ01 (sample SAMN03281016, study PRJEB24777) | human gut metagenome | isolation source: fecal sample PR161 from 1 month old female Malay infant, caesarean...
GGCAACATTAGCGAAGCAACGCTGATGGAACGCCTCAAGGCGGACGCAACGGATAACACCTCGCTCGCTGAGCATCTCAGTGAAACCAACTTCTATTTAGGTAAGTACTACCTAAGTCTGGGGGATATGGACAGCGCTACGGCACTGTTCAAATTAGCGGTTGCTAACAACGTACATAACTTCGTTGAGCACCGTTATGCATTGTTGGAATTATCGCTCTTGGGCCAGGAGCAAGACGACCTGGCAGAATCGGACCAGCAATAGCTGACGACATAAACATCAGCCCGTAATCTTTTGATTGCCATCACCTTCACTGGTGAGGGCGTTGTTGTTCGTCAATACACCTACTTTGAGCCGGTTCACACTTTTCAATGAAAATTGCTAATCATTTTCACGATGAGCTAAGTAGACTGGCCGCCATTGACATTGAGGCACTCGTACTACATGGCTGAATTCGAAACCACTTTTGCAGATCTGGGCCTGAAGGCTCCTATCCTTGAAGCCCTTAACGATCTGGGTTACGAAAAACCATCTCCGATCCAGGCAGAATGTATCCCGCATCTGCTTTCTGGTCGTGACGTGCTGGGCATGGCCCAGACTGGTAGCGGTAAAACTGCAGCGTTCTCGCTGCCGCTGCTGAACAACATCGATCCGGACCTGCGTGCACCGCAGATCCTCGTCCTGGCTCCAACTCGTGAACTGGCTGTTCAGGTTGCTGAAGCAATGACGGAATTCTCTAAACATATGCGCGGCGTAAACGTGGTAGCCCTGTATGGCGGCCAGCGTTATGACGTGCAGTTACGCGCCCTGCGCCAGGGCCCACAGATTGTCGTCGGTACGCCGGGCCGTCTGCTGGATCACCTGAAGCGCGGTACTCTGGACCTCTCTAAACTGAGCGGCCTGGTACTGGATGAAGCAGATGAAATGCTGCGTATGGGCTTCATCGAAGACGTAGAAACCATCATGGCGCAGATCCCGGAAGGTCACCAGACCGCTCTGTTCTCTGCAACCATGCCAGAAGCGATCCGTCGCATTACCCGCCGCTTCATGAAAGAGCCGCAGGAAGTGCGTATTCAGTCCAGCGTGACCACTCGCCCGGACATCAGCCAGAGCTACTGGTCCGTGTACGGCATGCGCAAAAACGAAGCGCTGGTCCGTTTCCTGGAAGCGGAAGATTTTGATGCGGCGATTATCTTCGTGCGTACCAAAAATGCGACCCTGGAAGTGGCTGAAGCGCTGGAGCGTAACGGCTACAACAGCGCAGCGCTGAACGGCGACATGAACCAGGCCCTGCGTGAGCAGACGCTGGAGCGTCTGAAAGACGGTCGTCTGGATATCCTGATTGCAACCGACGTGGCAGCACGTGGTCTGGACGTTGAGCGTATCAGCCTGGTTGTCAACTACGACATCCCGATGGACTCCGAGTCTTACGTTCACCGTATCGGCCGTACCGGTCGTGCGGGTCGTGCTGGCCGTGCGCTGCTGTTCGTTGAGAACCGCGAGCGTCGTCTGCTACGCAACATTGAACGCACCATGAAGCTGACCATTCCAGAAGCCGACCTGCCAAACGCAGATCTGCTGGGCAAACGCCGTCTGGAAAAATTCGCCGCGAAAGTGCAGCAGCAGCTGGAAAGCAGCGATCTGGATCAGTACCGCGCACTGCTGTCGCAGATCCAGCCTGTCGCTGAAGGCGAAGAGCTGGACATGGAAACTCTGGCTGCAGCACTGCTGAAAATGGCTCAGGGCGAACGTAGCCTGATCGTGCCACCAGATGCGCCGATGCGTCCTAAGCGTGAGTTCCGTGACCGTGACGATCGTTTCGAACGTCGTGGCGACCGTAACGATCGTGGCCCACGTGGTGACCGTCCAGAGCGTGGTGGTGAAGATCGTCCACGTCGTGAACGTCGCGACGCAGGTGACATGGAACTGTACCGCATTGAAGTGGGCCGTGATGATGGCGTTGAAGTTCGTCACATCGTTGGCGCGATTGCTAACGAAGGCGACATCAGCAGCCGTTACATTGGTAACATCAAGCTGTTTGCATCCCACTCTACCATCGAACTGCCAAAAGGCATGCCGGGCGAAGTACTGCAGCACTTTACTCGCACCCGCATCCTGAACAAGCCGATGAACATGCAGCTGCTGGGCGATGCACAGCCACGTCCTGACCGCGGTGGCGAACGTCGTGGCGGTGGTCGCGGTTTCGGCGGCGAGCGTCGTGAAGGCGGTCGCAGTGAAGGTCGCGGTGGTGAAGGTCGTCGTTTCTCCGGCGAGCGCCGCGAAAGCCGTGGCCCACGTCGTGAAGAAGGCACCAGCCGTCGTCGTTTCGGTGACGCGTAAGCCTTTCGCTTCTGACGTAAAGTAAAATATACAGCCCCGATACACGCTATCGGGGCTTTTTTTATTCCCTTTGTACTCTTGTACTGGTACAGTGCATCGCACTAAAATGCAGAACCGCATGATTAACTGGAGAAAAGGCTGTATGGCGACACTAACCACCACCCAAACGTCACCTTCGCTGCTTGGCGGCGTGGTGATCATCGGCGGAACCATTATAGGTGCCGGGATGTTTTCCCTGCCCGTGGTCATGTCCGGTGCGTGGTTCTTCTGGTCGCTGGCCGCGCTGGTGTTCACCTGGTTCTGCATGCTGCATTCCGGCCTGATGATCCTTGAAGCGAACCTGAACTACCGCATTGGCTCCAGCTTCGACACCATCACCAAAGATCTGCTGGGCAAAGGCTGGAACCTGGTGAACGGCCTTTCCATCGCATTTGTGCTCTACATCCTGACCTACGCGTACATCTCAGCAAGCGGCTCGATTCTGCATCACACCTTTTCGGAGATGTCGCTGAACGTTCCGGCGCGTCTGGCGGGACTCTGCTTTGCGCTGGGCGTGGCGTTTATCGTCTGGATGAGCACCAAAGCGGTGAGCCGAATGACGGCGATTGTGCTGGGCGCGAAGGTCATCACTTTCTTCCTGACCTTCGGCAGCCTGCTGGGGCACGTTACGCCCGCCACGCTGTTTAACGTTGCGGAAGTTAATACCTCCTACACGCCGTATCTGCTAATGACTCTGCCGTTCTGTCTGGCGTCGTTCGGCTACCACGGCAACGTGCCGAGCCTGATGAAGTACTACGGCAAGGATCCGCGCACCATCGTGAAGTGCCTGGTCTACGGCACGCTGCTGGCGCTTGGGTTGTATGTGATTTGGCTGCTCGGGACAATGGGCAACATCCCGCGCCCGGAGTTTATCGGCATTGCGCAAAAGGGCGGTAACATTGACGTGCTGGTGCAGGCGCTGAGCGGCGTACTGAACAGCCGCAGTCTGGATCTGCTGCTGGTGGTCTTCTCCAACTTTGCGGTGGCGAGTTCATTCCTCGGTGTGACGCTGGGCCTGTTTGACTACCTGGCGGATCTGTTTGGCTTTGACGATTCTGCGATGGGGCGTTTCAAGACGGCGCTGCTGACCTTCCTGCCGCCGATTGTCGGCGGTCTGCTGTGGCCGAACGGTTTCCTGTACGCCATCGGCTATGCAGGGCTGGCGGCCACCATCTGGGCGGCGATTGTGCCGGCGCTGCTGGCACGTAAATCACGTAAACGCTTCGGCAGCCCGAAATTTCGCGTCTGGGGCGGTAAACCGATGATTGCGCTGATCCTGGTATTTGGGGTGGGTAACGCGCTGGTTCACGTGCTGTCGAGCTTTAACCTGTTGCCTGTGTACCAGTAAACACATTGCCCGGTGGCGCTACGCTCACCGGGCCTACAGGGACCGCGTAGGCCGGATAAGGCGAAGCCGCCATCCGGCAAAAAACTACCCCACCAATTCTTCTTTCACCTGCATCGCCAGGTCAAACGAATGTAAACGCGCCTGGTGATCGAAAATCTGGCCGTTGACCATAATTTCATCCGCCTGCGTTTCACGCAGCACTGCTTCCAGCCCGTGACGTACTTTTGCCTTATCACCCACCAGCGACATGCTCAACGCCTGCTGCACGCCATACTGCTCGGAGGCCGACCACAGCTGATGCATATTTTCCACCGGAGGCGGCAACTGGCCCGTCTCGCCGCGGCGCAGCTTCACAAACGCCTGCTGCATAGAGGTAAACAGGAATTCCGCGTCGCGATTGCTGTCAGCGGCAATGATGTTGATACACACCATCGCGTACGGCTTCTCCAGACGCTCGGACGGTTTGAAGTTCGTACGGTAGAGGTGCAGCGCCTGATGCAGCATATCCGGCGCGAAGTGGGAGGCGAACGCGAACGGCAGCCCCAGCTGCGCGGCGAGCTGCGCGCTATACAGGCTCGAGCCTAACAGCCACACCGGGATTTTCTCGCCATAGCCCGGCACCGGGCGCACGTGCGGGTTCGGATCGCGCGCGTCGAACCAGTCCACCAGTTCCGCCACGTCGCGCGGGAAGTTATCGATATCGCCGCTCATATGGCGGCGCAGGGCGCGCATGGTCGGCTGGTCGCTGCCCGGCGCGCGGCCAAGCCCCAGGTCAATACGGCCCGGATAGAGGGTGTTCAGCGTCCCGAACTGCTCGGCAATCACCAGCGGGGCGTGGTTCGGCAGCATCACACCACCGGAGCCAAGGTGCAAAGTGGTGGTATTCGCTGCCAGGTAGCCAATCAACACCGATGTAGCGGCGCTGGCAATGCCGACCATGTTGTGATGTTCTGCCAGCCAGTAGCGGTGATAGCCACGCTTTTCGGCCAGCTGAGCCAGATCGAGAGAGTGCGTGAAGGCTTCTCTTGCCGAGGAGCCTTGTGGGATCGGCGCCAGATCCAGCACCGAAAACGGAATGGTTTTGTCAGTCATAACAGCTCACTTTGTCGACGGTCAATCTTTAATACTGCATTAAAAAATGATAACCGTTGTTAACAAAGTGAGCCTTTTTTAGGCCTGAAGTTCCAGCCCGGCCAGACGTTTCCAGTAACCGTTGCAGTCGCTGTTTGCCGTCAGCGGCAGCGGCGACGCGCCGTTTTCGTTGGCGCGGAAGGCGTCCAGCATCGCGAAAACGCTGGTATCCAGCGGCGACAGGCGCACCATGTCCACCAGTCCGTCCATCGACGCCAGTTCGTTGCCGAGGTTATAGACGTAACCGCTCATGGTCTGAATGCCGTTCAGGACGAATACCTGCTGGTTCTCCTGCGACAGCATGCTGCGCCCGTTCGGGTACTTGATGCAGCAGGTTTCACATTCATCTTTCGGGCGGTCTTCCGATCGCGCGGTGAAGCAGCGGGCAGAGTAGGCCAGCGGCAGATGACCGTAGCTCAGCACTTCCACTTCAAACTTGTTGCGAATGCCCAGCTCTTCGCACTGCGTGAGCAGGTTTGCCAGCCAGTCACGGGAGAGCTCCACCGGCATGCACCAGCGGGTCATTCCCTGTTTGAGCAGCAGGCGCAGGGTGACGGCGTTATAGCAGTTCAGCGCATGGCCTGCGACAAACGGCAGCCTGCGTTCGGCGCACATGTTCACTACCCCCAGGTCGCTCGCCTCCAGCAGAAACTCACCGTTTTCGACGTAGCGCTTCAGCTCGCCCAGTTCGGACGAAGCCTGCACCAGCGCGAGCGTTGACAGCACCACCTGCTTGCCGCTCCCGGCCAGGCTTTTCGCCATCTCCAGCCAGTCGCCCACTTTGGTTGCGCGGCGTTTGCTGCATACTGCTTCACCGAGGTAAATCACATCGGCGCTGCTGGTGGCGGCCTGTTGGTAAAAATCTTCCAGCGTCTCTTTTGGCCAGTAGTAGAGCACCGGCCCTAATGAATATTTCATGGTTATCTCACTGCCATTTACGGTGATACGCGCCCAGCGTGGTTTGCGTGCCTTCGGACATCGATCCGAGCGTCTCCATCCACGCCGCCTGTGGGGCGTAGTTCTGCGGGTCCGCCATGCAGCGGTCGATGGCCTGACGCCACACTTTCGCCACCTGGCTCACATAGGCCGGACTGCGCTGGCGGCCTTCAATTTTCACCGAGGCAATATTGGCGGCCAGCAGCTCCGGCAGCAGCTCCAGCGTGTTAAGGCTGGTGGGCTCTTCCAGCGCGTGGTAGCGCTCGCCGTCGACCAGGTAGCGGCCTTTGCACAGCGTCGGATAACCCGCGTTTTCACCGTCCTGATAGCGGTCGATCAGAACTTCATTCAGACGCGACTCCAGCCCCTGTGGGGTCTGCTGCCAGCGGACGAAGCGGGCAGGGGAGCAGGCCCCGACGGTATTCGGCGATTCACCGGTTAAGTAAGAAGAAAGATAGCAACGGCCTTCGGCCATGATGCACAGACTACCAAAGGCAAAAACCTCCAGCGGCACTGGCGTGACGCGCGCGTGTTGCTTAACCTGATGAATAGAGAGCACGCGCGGCAGCACCACGCGGGCGACGTCAAAGTGTTGATGGTAAAAACGCACCGCCTCTTCGTTGGTGGCAGATGCCTGAACAGAGACGTGGCGCTCAATATGCGGATAGCGTTCTGCCGCATACTCAAGCATGGCGAGGTCGGCCAGGATTAACGCATCGGCGCCCAGCTGTGCTGCCATATCCACCGCGCGCTGCCAGCGGGCGTAGCCGTCAGGGTGGGCAAACGTGTTGATGGCAATATGCAGCTTGCGGCGGTGCTGATGAACGAAGTTAACGGCTTCCTGAAGCTTTTTCTCCGTAAAGTTAAGGCCAGCAAAATGGCGGGCGTTGGTGTCATCCTTCAGCCCGATATAGACCGCATCGGCCCCATTCTCGATGGCCGCCTTAAGCGCCGGAAGGTTTCCGGCAGGGCAGAGCAGCTCCATAAATTATCCTGATGTAGTCGATAGCAAAATTGTTAACGAGCTGGGATTTTAATTAACCCATACGCGACAATTTTTGATTTAAGGCAGCTAATGGCGTATTGATGGCACCAATAATGGGGTACGTCCGACGATGGTTTGTTGATTTACGCCGCTATGTTCTGGAACGGATGTGGCAAAATAGCGGGACTATAGCTATCAGGGAGTAAAGCTCGTGCTGGATAAACTGCGTTCACGTCTCGTACAATTCGGTCCATCAATGCTGAGCGTGCCGGTCAGGCTGGCGCCGTTCGCGCTTAAACGCCAGGTGCTGGAGCAGGTCCTGAGCTGGCAGTTCCGTCAGGCGCTGCAGGATGGCGAGCTGGAGTTTCTGGAAGGGCGCTGGTTAAGCATTGAGGTGCGTGACATCGGGCTGCGCTGGTTTACCTCCGTAGAGAACGACCAGCTGATCGTTCGTGAGTCTGCCGAGGCGGACGTGAGCTTTAGCGCCAACGCCAGCGACCTGCTGATGATTGCCGCGCGTAAGCAGGACCCGGACACACTCTTCTTCCAGCGCCGTCTGGTGATTGAGGGCGACACGGAGCTTGGCCTGTACGTTAAGAATTTAATGGATGCCATTGAGCTGGAGCAGATGCCGAAAGCGCTGCGCGTGATGTTGATGCAAATGGCAGATTTCGTTGAGGCGGGGCTGAAATCCCCGCCGGACAGTAAACACACTTCAGTAGGTGAGCCATGCTGATTCGAGTCGAAATAGGGATTGATGCACCGGGTATCGATGCGTTATTACGCCGCGCTTTTGAGAGCGACGCGGAAGCCCAACTGGTCCACGATCTCCGTGAAGACGGCCTGATCACGCTGGGGCTGGTTGCCACCGATGACGAAGGTCAGGTTGTCGGCTATGTTGCCTTCAGCCCGGTGATCGTTCAGGGTGAAGATCTTCAGTGGGTGGGCATGGCACCGCTGGCGGTAGATGAAAACTACCGCGGGCAGGGCCTGGCGCGCCAGCTGGTCTATGAAGGGCTGGACTCGCTGAATGAGTTTGGTTATGCCGCCGTGGTCACGCTGGGCGATCCGGCGTTCTATGGCCGTTTAGGCTTCGAGCAGGCCGCGCATTACGATCTTCGCTGCCGCTGGCCGGGTACCGAATCCGCCTTCCAGGTGCATCGCCTGGCGGATGATGCCCTGAACGGCGTAAATGGTCTGGTGGACTACCACGACCATTTTAATCGCTTTTAATCAGGCTCTCGCGTAGCGCCTCAAAGGAGCCGTCTCCGGTCACGAGGCGCTCCTTCTGGCGCTTCGTTAGCTGCTTAATACGGTACTCCAGCCTGAGTGCCAGCGATCTGTCCCCCACGGCGGCAGAAAAAGCCAGCTGCAATTCGCCTTTCCCCCGCAGCGCTTTTGCCCCTTTCCCCGTTTGATGTTGTAAAAAACGCCGCGCCACATCGGTGGTGATCCCGGTGTAGAGTGCGTTATCAGCGGTTCGGACAAGATAGAGAAACCAGCACACGGTAAACAGATTCAGTATGTTAAGGTGAACGCACCATAGCATGAGAGAGAACGAAAATGGAAACACTGGCCGCCATTAACCGCTGGCTGGCAAAGCAGCACGTCGTGACCTGGTGCGTATATAGCGAGGGCGAAATGTGGTGCGCCAACGCCTTTTACTACTACGATCCTGAACGCGTCGCTTTTTACGTCATGAGTGAGGACAAAACGCGGCATGCCCAGATGACCGGCCAGCAGGCAAAAGTGGCGGGCACGGTCAACGGCCAGCCCAAAACCGTCGCGCTGATCCGCGGCGTGCAGTTCAAAGGTGAGATTCGTCGTCTGGAAGGTGGAGAAAGCGACGCACAGCGTAAACGCTACACGCGCCGCTTCCCGGTTGCTGCTGCGCTAAAAGCCCCGGTGTGGGAAATCCGCGTTGATGAGCTGAAATTTACCGACAACACCCTGGGCTTTGGCAAGAAGCTTCACTGGCTACGCGCCGAGCAGGCGTAGCGCTTCGCGGTTAAACGCCGGGAGATCGTCCGGGGTCCGGCTGGTGATCAGCTGGTCGTTATCGTTGACCACCTCCTGATCGTAAAACTCGGCCCCTGCGTTTTTCAGATCGATAACGATCGGTTTCACCGCCGTAAGCTTACGCCCGCGGACCACTTCAGCGCTGATCAGCAGCTGCGGGCCGTGGCAGATGGCAAAGACCGGCTTGCCGGTGCCGACGAAGTCACGGGTAAAGGTGACGAAACGCTCGTCCCCGCGCAGGGAATCCGGTGAATGGCCGCCTGGTAACAGCAGGGCGTCGAAATCTGACGGGCTGACGTTATCGATGGACTCATCGATGGTCACGCTGGCTTCGCCCTTGTGGCCCTTCACGGTTTTACCCGCTTCTTTCTCAATGGTGATGACCTCGTGGCCTGCCTTGCGGAATGCCTCAGCTGGCGACGTAAATTCTGAATCTTCAAACTCGTCGGTAATCAAGACTGCGATTTTTTTACCCATGCTTCCTCCGTTGTTTTCGCTTCAGACTGTTTTTTTCCCGTTTGTGGTAAATACTTACCGGTAACAGACTTTTAAGTGTGGTAGAGCAGGTCCAGATCGCAAACGGACAATTCTGTAAAGGGGATAAGATGAGTCAGGTACTGATTACCGGCGCAACCGGGCTGGTGGGTGGACATCTGCTGCGGTTGCTGATCCAGGACCGGCATATCAACTATATTGCCGCCCCGACGCGCCGCCCGCTGTTGGATATCACCGGCGTCTATAACCCGCACGATCCCCAGCTCACCGACGCGCTGGCGCAGGTGCAGGATCCTATAGATATCGCCTTTTGCTGCCTGGGCACGACGCGGCGTGAGGCGGGCAGTAAAGAAGCGTTCGTCCATGCGGACTACACGCTGGTGGTGGATACCGCCCTGACGGCGAAAAAGCTGGGGGCAAAACATTTCCTGGTGGTGAGCTCGCACGGCGCCAGCACCGGCTCACCGTTTTTTTACAATCAGGTGAAGGGCAAAATGGAAGAGGCGCTGATTGCGCAGAAGTGGGAGCGCCTGACAATCGTGCGGCCTTCCATGCTGATGGGCCACCGCGACGAACGGCGTTTTAACGAATCCTTCTTCGCCCCGCTGTTTCGCATCCTGCCGGGTAACTGGAAGTCCATCGAGGCGCGGGACGTCGCGCAGGCGATGCTGAAAGAGGCGCTGGCACCGTCGCAGGAGGGCGTCAATATCATCCCTTCGGCAAAACTGCGTGAAATCGCGCAGGGCGAGGCGTAAACTTCTCCGGCTTATTAAATAACACTCTCCGGGGAATGGTATGACTGGTCAGTCTTCATCTCAGGCGGCAGCACCTGTCCAATGGTGGAAGCCCGCACTCTTCTTTCTCGTGGTCATCATTGGCCTCTGGTATGTGAAATGGCAGCCGTACTACGGCAAAGCCTTCGCCGCCGCCGAAACGCACAGCATCGGTAAATCTATACTCGCTCAGGCTGATGCCAGCCCGCTGAAGGCGGCATGGGATTACGCCATGGTCTACTTCCTGGCAGTGTGGAAAGCTGCCGTCTTAGGGGTAATCCTGGGATCGCTGATTCAGGTACTTATTCCTCGAAACTGGCTGGTGAAAACACTCGGGCAGCCGCGCTTTCAGGGCACGCTGCTGGGGACGATTTTCTCTCTGCCGGGTATGATGTGCTCCTGCTGTGCCGCACCAGTAGCGGCGGGTATGCGCCGCCAGCGCGTATCCATGGGCGGTGCGCTGGCATTCTGGATGGGGAACCCGCTGCTCAACCCGGCGACGCTGGTGTTTATGGGCTTTGTGCTCGGCTGGCATTTTGCCGCTATCCGTCTGGTTGCCGGGCTGCTGACGGTGCTGGTGGTGGCGACGCTGGTACAAAAACTGGTGAAGGATACTGCCGTCGAACCCGCAGCCGTTGAACTGGACGTCAGCGAACCGCAGGGCGGTTTCTTCTCTCGCTGGGGGAAGGCGTTGTGGCAGCTTTTCTGGAGCACCATTCCGGTCTATATCCTGGCGGTACTGGTTCTGGGCGCGGCGCGCGTCTGGCTCTTCCCGCATGCGGATGGGGCGATCGACAACACGCTGATGTGGGTGATTGCGATGGCCGTTGCAGGCTGCCTGTTTGTGATCCCCACGGCGGCAGAAATTCCGATTGTCCAGACCATGATGCTGGCCGGTATGGGTACCGCACCGGCGCTGGCGCTGCTTATCACCTTGCCGGCAATCAGCCTACCGTCGCTCATCATGCTGCGTAAGTCTTTCCCGGCGAAAGCGCTGTGGCTGACGGCGGGACTGGTGGCGTTGAGCGGAGTGATGGTGGGGAGTATTGCGTTGATGTAAAAAAAGCCCGGTGGCGCTCGCGCCTACCGGGCCTTTAGTCAGACGTGGATTACTTAATGTAGGTAAACGCGGTGGTGACGTGCTTCACGCCGCTCACCCGGCTGGCGATATCCGCCGCCGCTTTCCCTTCACGATCGGTCACCAGACCCAGCAGGAACACTTCACCGTTTTCGGTCGTTACTTTTACGTTTGAGGATTTCACCTGGTCTGAACCCAGCAGCTGGGAGCGGACTTTGGTGGTGATCCAGGTGTCAGACGACGCGGTGCCCAGGCTGATTGGCTGACCCTGGCGGATTTCATTGAAGACTTCCGTGGTGCCCTCAACGCCCATTGCGATCTGCTTCGCGCGGCTGGAGAGTTCGGTATTCGGTGCCTGACCCGTCAGCAGGACTTTGCCCTGATAAGCCGTCACGTTGATACGCGCTTCTTTCTTGATTTGTTCGTCTTTCGACAGCGCACTGTTGACCCGCAGCTCCAGCGTACCGTCATCCACCTGCGTTCCCACTGAGCGCGGATCGGTCGCCGCTTTGGTGCCTACTGCGGCAGTACCCACAACGGCCGCAGCAATACATCCCTGAAGCAGTAATGCAGACATAAGGACTGCGAGGGTCGATAAAGCCTTCATAAAAACTCCTTAATCATCCTGGTGAGGGAAAAGCGTGTTATCGATCAAATCGCATAAGCAGTTCACCGTGAGCATATGCATCTCCTGGATACGTGCGCTACGGTGAGACGGAATGCGGATTTCCACATCCTGCGGCCCGAGCAGACCCGCCAGCTCACCGCCGTCATAGCCGGTTAAGGCGACGATGGTCATGTCGCGGGTAACGGCGGCTTCAACGGCTTTGACGATGTCCCGGCTGTTGCCGCGCGTGGAGAGCGCCAGCAGCACATCGCCGGCATGCCCCAGGGCGCGCACCTGCTTTGCGTAAATTTCGTCGTGCAGACGATCGTTAGCAATCGCTGTTAAGACCACATTATCGGTATTAAGTGCAATGGCAGGTAAACTCGGGCGTTCGGTTTCAAAACGGTTAATCATGCTGGCAGCAAAATGCTGTGCGTTGGCGGCTGAGGTTCCGTTGCCACAACAGAGGATTTTGTTGCCGTTAAGCAGGGATTGCACCAGCGTCATTGCAGCGCGAGAGATCGCGTCCGGAAGGGCTTCCGCCGCGGCAATCTGAGTCTGGATGCTTTCTGTGAAGCACACTTTAATTCTTTCGAGCACGTTATCCCTTTTAAATCTTAATTATGCGTCTTCGCCAAAAGCGTTTTTAAGCCATTCGATCTCATTTCCGGTGAAGGCTATCACATCGAAACGGCAATCCACAGTATCAAAGCTCCCATTATGGCGGGCAAGCCACAAGTGGGCAGTCTGTAATAATTTATGTTGTTTGGCGAGCGTCACGCTGGCGGCAGCACCGCCAAAACGGGAAGACTGTCGAAAGCGGACTTCTACAAACACAATCACCTGACCGTCTTTCATGATCAGATCAATTTCGCCGCCGCGCCCGCGGACGTTGGCGGCGATAAAGCGCAGTCCTTTGCCTTCGAGCCAGCGACGCGCTTTTAACTCCCACGCATCGCCGGTCTCTTTACGGCTTAACTGGCCGGGACGATTTGCCCCTGCTGGTATTTGAGCCATGATAACTTCCTGTTAATCACACAGTCCTGAGTGGCGGTCAGATCGCCGGTGTTGCCGTTAAGCTCAAAGCCCGGTACCTGACGCATCTGGGTAAAGTGGTTTGCCAGCGCCCACGCATCAACACCCATCGCATACAGACGCGCCAGCGAATAGTCGTTACGTACGGAGCTTAGCGCCTGCTGCATCAGCGCCGGGTTGCTGCCCGCCAGCATCGGGATTTCGCTGTACTGCAGGCCGTCCATTTCCAGACGGAAATCCGGGCCTGCGGTGCCCTGTGCGCTGCGGGAGCTGGCGTAGAGCGTTGCGCCGCTCTGGCTGCCGTTACGCATCGCGATCATCGGCTTGATAAAGGCGATCTCCTGCGGCGTGGCAACGATATAGGCCGCATCCACTTTACCACCACCGCTTATCTGAGCGTCGGTTGGCGGGGCAGGGATGGTCAGGCCGCCAATGGTCACGCTCTGCTGCTGCGGCAGGCTGGCGGAAACCGGACTGCCGTTAAGCGCGATACCCGCTCCACCGTTAACGCCCGCACGCAGTTCAGAGACGGAACCGAATTTCTGCTGCAGCACGATGCCGCCGCCCAGCTTCTGCCATTCATCGGCAAAAGCATTAGCCACGCGATCGCCCAGCGTACTGCGCGGGATCAGCAGCAGCGGGGCCTGTTTACCCTGCTCGTGGATATGACGCGCCGCATCGCGGGCTTCATCTTCCGGAGAGAGTGCGAAGTAGCAAATATTGGCCCGGTTCTGAACCTGTTCCGGCTGGTTGAGCGCCAGTACGTTCAGCGTGGTATTGCTCTTCATCAGCTCTTCCACGTTGTTTTTCAGCAGCGGGCCGACAACGATGCTTGCCCCGTCCTGCTGAACCTGCGCCAGCACCTGGTCAAGCGGCTTCGAACTGGTGTCGTAGATTTTCAATTCAGCGCCCGGGTTGGCGCTGGTAGCTGCAACGGCCTGCGGCTGTGCTGCAGGTTGAGCGGTAGGTTGTGCAGGCGGCTGTTGAGGCTGTTCTGCCGTAGCCTCTGGTGCAGGCGTCGCTTGTGCCTCAACCGGAGCCTGTGCTGCTGGTGCTGCCGTCGCTGGAGGGGTAGTCGGTGCGGTAACCGGATTTTGCATTGTACCCTGCGCCGGGGTTTGTGCGGTGGTCAGGTCACTGGTCTCGGCGGCAGAGGGGCTGACAACGTCGTTCACGTTGGCCGCCTGCGCTGCCTGCACCGGAACCGCACTGCCCGTTACCGGCGTGGTGCCGTTTTTCGCCGCTTCAAAGCCCTGTTGAATCGTACGGCCAAACACTGCCGCCTGGCCATTCAGCGGCAGAAGCAGCGCAATTTTGCTTGTCGACGCAGGCTTAAAGTTCTGCACATTCACCAGCTGGGTTGGCAGCATTTTTGCGCCCGGGTTCTGCGGGTAACGGGTCTGCCAGTCGGTAATACCGGCTTTCAGCATTTTTGGATCGCTGCGGTTGTTAAACCACATCTGCTGCAGATCAAGCCAGCCCTGAAGCACGTTTTCGTCCGCATTAATGACCAGCGCCTTTGCCTGATCCTGGGTCATCGAGGCAAGCGCCTGCCAGGTGGCATCAATGTTTTTCTGCTTGTCGGCACCGGCGAGCAGCGGCTCCTGGGCAATCAAGGCACGCAGGAGCGTCAGGGAAGGGCGCCCCTGTTCAGCGGTAATGCCTGCCTGCCAGAAGCGCGCCTGCTGGTTTTTATCCAGCGCGCTCAGGTCGATGCCCCCCAGGATCTTTTTCGCGCCATCATAATCTTTCTGCGCGACCTTCAGCTCGGCAGAGAGCAGGCTCTGCTCAAGTTGCTGAGTATCGTTAAGCTCTTTCGGCAGTTGGCCGAACAGCTCGGCAGCCTGCTGGGTTTTGCCCTCTTTCAGCAGTGCACGAATGGCGAGTAATTGCCAGTTGATCCTGGTATCATTTGTACTCTGCGACATTTGTTGCAGATAAAAGCCAGAATCAGCCTGAGCGGAGCCCTGAAGATGGGCGGTGCTCTGGTCAGGTGCCTGGGTGCCACAGCCTGCAAAAATCAGGGCTGCGAGCAGCAGCGGCACGCTGCGCGTGGCTTTTTTTCGAAGAAACGTTAACGGTACCATACTGTATCCAGTGATTTTTTTACGCAATGCTCAATATTAAATCGGCAATACGGACGAAACAATGAAACAACACGAAACGGCAGATAATTCTCAAGGCCAGCTTTATATTGTACCTACTCCTATCGGGAATTTGTCTGATATTACCCAACGTGCGCTGAACGTATTGCAAGCTGTTGATTTAATTGCCGCTGAAGACACCCGACACACCGGTTTACTTCTGCAACATTTCGCGATTAACGCCCGTTTGTTTGCCCTGCACGATCACAATGAGCAACAAAAAGCCGAAACGCTGGTGGCGAAGCTCAAAGAGGGGCAGAACATCGCGCTGGTCTCTGACGCCGGGACGCCGCTGATTAACGATCCTGGCTACCATCTGGTGCGCACCTGTCGCGAAGCCGGGATTCGCGTTGTGCCACTGCCGGGGCCTTGCGCCGCTATTGCTGCATTGAGCGCCGCAGGTTTGCCGTCTGACCGCTTCTGCTATGAAGGCTTCCTCCCTGCCAAATCTAAAGGCCGCCGCGACGTCTTAAAAGAGCTGGAAGCGGAACCGCGCACCCTGATTTTCTACGAATCCACGCACCGCCTGCTGGAAAGCCTGGAAGATATGGTCACCGTCTGGGGCGAATCCCGCTACGTGGTGCTGGCGCGTGAGCTGACCAAAACCTGGGAAACCATTCACGGCGCGCCAGTCGGTGAACTGCTGGCGTGGGTGAAGGAAGACGAAAACCGCCGCAAAGGCGAAATGGTGCTGATTGTCGAAGGGCATAGGGCGGAAGAGGATGCCCTGCCTGCTGATGCGCTGCGCACGCTGGCCTTGCTGCAGGCCGAACTGCCGCTGAAGAAAGCGGCGGCATTAGCAGCAGAGATTCACGGCGTGAAGAAAAATGCGCTGTATAAGTATGCGCTGGAGCAGCAGGGGGAGTAAGCCAAATGAGCCGCTATCAGCCTCCTTTTACCATCACACCCTTTATCCTCAATCAGGTGGTTGAGATTGGTGAGCTATTAGGACATTGGGCGGCACATTCAGGTCGAACATCTCCGCTTCTCCGTAAAGAGAACCGTATTCGAACTATTCAGGCCTCGTTAGCGATTGAACACAACTCGCTGACGACAGGCCAGGTGACGGCAATTATGGAGGGCAAGCGCGTGCTTGCTCCCGAAAAAGATATTCAGGAAGTACGCAACGCTATCCTGGCATATGAGAAGTTGCCCGAATGGAAGCCCTGGAAGCTCAATGACTTACTGAGTGCGCACCGATTATTAATGATTGGGCTGGTCGAACAACCCGGCAAGCTCAGGAATGGCGGTGTAGGGGTATATCGTGGAAATCAGTTAGTTCACATGGCTCCGCCAGCCTCGCAGATAAATCGCCTTATCGGCGAGCTTCTCACCTGGCTTAAGCAAACCGATCTTCATCCGCTGATTGCCAGTTCAGTATTTCATTACGAGTTTGAGTTTATTCATCCCTTTTCGGACGGAAATGGCCGCATGGGGCGGCTGTGGCAAACGTTGATCTTAAGCCAGTGGCGCGCAGAACTGGCATGGCTGCCCGTTGAGACACTCATTCACTTCCAGCAAGCGCGCTATTACCAGATTTTAGGGCAGTGCGATCGGGCCAGTGATTGCACGGTATTTGTTGAATTCATGCTGCAAAATATGGCGGAAGCGTTGCGGGAAGGAATCAGTATGTCGTCCGTCATGTCGGAAAAAATGTCGGAAGAATTGTCGGAAAAAGAAAAGGCAATCCTTGAGCTTCTTACCGTTCAACCGCAATTGACTGCGGTAATGTTGGCCTCTGTACTGGGCGTGACTTCCCGTACCGCGGAGCGATATCTCCATTCTTTGCAAACAAAAGGTAAATTGAAACGCATCGGGGCAAGGAAAGGCGGAAGCTGGCAGGTCATGGCATAACCTGCCAGCTGAACACGACTTATTTACCTGGTATCGCCTCAAACACCAGCATTTCCAGCGGTTGCAGCGTAATCACCACGGCGTTTTTGTACGCCTCCGGTACGGTTGAATTACGGCCATACATCCCTTTCAGACTAAACTGCACCGCGTCTCCTGTCGGGATTTCGAAATCTCGCGTCAAATCCAGGTAGTAGCTTTGCGGCTTATCCGACGGGTTACGCAAGCCGAGTATGGCTTTCTCTTTACTCCACGAAGCCCAGCCGTAAACCTGCAGCGCCGTCGGGTCTCCGCCAATCCAGTGCGTATCCACCAGCACGCTGGCATTGTCACGCGACCATTTTGCGGCCTGCGCCAGTGTATCCCATTTCGCCTTGTTCAGCATTGAAGGGGTGATATACAGTTCCTGCAACTGGGTGCCGGTGGCGAAGTAGCTCCAGACCTGATCGGCAAAATCACTGTCCGTTTGCACCTTCTCCAGCCCGTAATAGGCATTCTCAGCGCTGACGATGCCGTGATACATCAGCGAGTTCAGCGGAAACAGCGGGCCTTTGCGCACAATGGAGCGGTACGTTTCGGCATCGCGGTAGGTCATCCACTGCTGCACCGGCGTGCCGGGACCGTACAGGTTGATGTCATCACCCTGACGCCAGATGGAATCCGCATAGAACAGCCAGGACGGACTGGCGTTGGTGCCGGTCGTCAGGTTGATAAACAGATTCGGGTTGGCGCTGCGCATGTTATGCAGCAGAGCGATGGAGGCGTCAAAATCCGAGGCGAACGGGCTGCCCGGGATATGCGCGTTGGCGTTACCCATCCCGTCCAGCTTGAATGAGGTAATATGCTCGTTCTTGATAAGCTTAACGATCTGCTCATTGAAGTTTTTAAAGTAGTTAGGCCCTGACAGGGCCAGCTTCCCGTCGACGGTTTCGAACCCATACTCTTTTGCATGCGAGACGCGAACGTCACGCGGTTTGTTATACCCTCCCCACGGTGAGAGCCATAGTCCCACCGAGCTGTGCAGGCTGTCGGCTTTTTCCCGTACCTTGCCAAAACCGTTGCCGAATGCCGGGCCAAACAGCCAGCGCCCGGTCAGGTCGTCCCAGCCATCGTCCAGCAGGAAGGCGTCCAGCGCCACGCCGCGTCCGGCGATAAATTCCTTATTCCATTCATCCATCCGCCCCAGCACGTCCTGTTCGGAATAGGGGGTAAAGAAGCCAATATCCATCCAGCTGTTGTAGTGCAGGTAGGGCTTATACGGACGCGGACGCACGGCATTAATAAACTGGTTTACGCTGCGGCGCAGCTGGCTGATTTCCGGGAAGGTACCGAAGTATGTGGTATAGCTGACCGGCGTTGCGGGCTGAATCGGCGTTTTTAACTCTACGTTGAGGTTGGTCGTCGCTTCATAGGCGTAAGTATTCACGATCGGTTTATCTGGAAGAATAAAGAACGAATCAGCAACGATCGGCGAGCTGTTGATCGCCCCGTCAACATACGGTGCCTGTGACTGCTTTTTCGTCGGGAAGAAGGTGATTTTCGCCACGTCTCGCGGCTGGCCGACTGCGGCAACGGTGTAGTCGATGCTGGCGTATTTCCCCTTCACCAGATTCAGCTTCACCGTTACGTTAAAGTCCGGATGGGTAAAGTCGATGACAATCGCGTTGTCCCGCTTTTCGACGTGCTTGATGGTGAAATCAGCGGTGTGGATTTTTGTCTCATCCGGCAGCGTCAGAAAGAACAGCTCCTGCGGCGTGAGCGGATGGTTAGCCTTGCTGTCCTTCACTACCACCGCTGCATTTGCATCATCAAACGAGAGGGCAATATTGTCGTTATTGAGCGCGTAGTTCGCTGCTGCCGCACCATGTGAAACAGCGAGAGCCAGCAGCGAGAGCGTGAGTACTTTTTTCATCGGTTAAGATCCTAATCAGTAATGCTTCAGCATGCGGTTGATGGATTGCTCCAGCCAGTAGCGCTGGGTGCCGAAGTTAATCCGCAGGTAGTTTTCGCCGTTTTGCACGTAGTGGCTGCCGTCTTCAATCACGACACCGGCCTGTTGGGCGAAATGTTGGGTCAACGCTGTGGCGCTGCGCTCGTCGGCGCTCACGTCTATCCAGGCCAGATACGAGGATTCCGGGTTCATCATCTTCCACGCCGGGAAGTGAGTCTGAATAGCGTCTGCAAGATAACGCGCATTCCCTTGCAGATACCCGTTCAGCGCGTCGAGCCACGGCAGGCCGTGCTGATAGGCGAGGATAATCCCCCATACGCCGAACATATTGGGTGAGGTAATTGAGTTCTTCTCCAGCTGCTGGCGGAAGCGCTGGCGCAGCGAATCGTCCGGGATCATCGAATAAGACGTTTTCAGCCCGCCCAGGTTGAAGGCTTTATTAGGTGACGTCAGCACGATCAGGTTGTCCTGGGCGGCACAGCCCGAAGCCAGACAGCTGACGAATGTACCGTCCAGAATGTGCTCGGCATGAACTTCATCGACGACAAGAATCGTGCCGTAGCGCTTACAGAGATCGGACACCTGGCGTATCTCATCCGCGCGCCAGATTCGGCCCGAGGGATTATGCGGCGAGCAGAAGAACCACAGTTTGGGACGGTGGGTTTTGAGCTGATCTTCAACCAGATTAAAATCCAGCTGATAGCGGTTTTCCTTCACGCTCAGCGGATTTGCAAGCACCCGCACGCCCTGGCGCTGCGCCGCCATCGCAAACGGATCGTAGACCGGCGTGTTCATCATCACGCTGTCGCCAGGCTGGCAGAACGCCTGAACCGTGTAGTGCAGGGTGGACACGGTGCCGTAGGTCAGCGTGATCCACGATCGGTCTACCTCAACCTGATGTCGCGTGCGCTGAAAGGCGATCGTCGCGTCGTAAAATTCGTCGAAGCACCAGGTATAGCCAAAGGTGCCGTGCTCCACGATGCGCCGGAAGCCTTCAATAACGGCGGGCGGCGAGGTGAAATCCATATCGGCGATCCACAGCGGGATAAACCCCTGCGGAACATCACCAAAGCGCGAGCAAACAAACGCATGGTCCCATTTACGGCACTTATCGCTTTTACGCTCGATGATTTTGTCGAAATCAAACACAACGACCCCCTGTTAAATTAAGGCTTCAATTCCGGTTTTGACGCTCTGCACCTGCGGGCCGATGATCACCTGTACGCTGTGAGCATCCAGCACCACCACCGACAGGGCGCCTGCCGCCTTCAGCGCCTGCTGATCGATAAGGCCCATCTCTTTCACCACCAGACGAAGGCGGGTGATGCAGTTGTCGAGCGACTCGATGTTCTCTTTGCCACCGAGCGCGCGCAGGATAAGTCCATGATCGTATTTCGATTTTCCACGCGCGCGGGTGTTGGCTTCGACGGCCTGCTGCGCAGCCTGCGCGTCCACTTCACGTCCCGGCGTCTTGATATCGTGTTTGAGGATGTACCAGCGGAAGACGACGAAGTAGATGGCAAACCAGGCAATACCGACCGGGAATAGCAGATACCATTTGGTCGACATCCCCTGCATCACGCCGAAGATCAGCAGATCCAAAATCCCGCCGTCGGTGTTGCCGATGGTGACGCCGAGCAGTGCCATCACCATCAGCGCCAGGCCCGACATCACGATATGGAAGGCGTAGAGCGCAGGGGCGATAAACAGGAACAGGAACTCAATCGGCTCTGAAATACCGGTGACGACGGACACCAGCACGCCGGAAAGCAGCAGCCCCTTAATCACCGGGCGGTTCTCCGGACGGGCGGTGCGGTAGATGGCGTACGCCACGGCGGGTAAGCCAAAGATAAAGGTCGGCATAAACCCTTGTGACAGAAACGCGGTAACGTGCGGGCTAAACGGCAGTCCGGCTTTCAGCTCGGCGTAGAAGATGTTCAGCGCGCCGGCCACTTCATGGCCGTTGACCATCTCAATGCCGCCTGCCGGCGTGAAGCGCACCATCGCCAGCAGAATATGGTGCAGGCCGAAGGGTTTAAGCAGCAGCACGCCCACGCCATAAAGGAAGGGGCCAAAGACGCTGGTGCTCTGGATAATATGGCCGATGCCGGCAATCCCCAGCGCCACGTATTCCCACAGCAGCGGGATAAACAGCCCGACCAGCGACAGCGTGAGTGCGGTAATGATGGGCACAAAACGAATGCCGCTGAAAAAGGCAAAGGCATCGTGTAACACGGTGTCCTGAAAACGCTCATGCAGGCAGTAAGTGATTACCCCGACCACGATGCCGCCCAGCACGCCCATCTCCAGGGTCTGGATCCCCAGCACGATCGATTGTCCTACCTGTCTCATGGTGGCGGCGTCGGCAAGCTGGTGGGTGGCGGTCAGGTAGTAGTTGATGCTCATGTTCATCAGCATATAGCCAACGAACCCGGCAAAGGCTCCCACGGCCTTGTTGCGTTTGGCAAGACCCATCGGGATCGCCATGGCGAACATCAGCGGCAAATAGGTAAAGGCGAAGCCGCCCACCATGGCGATAAAGCCAAAGGTCAGCTGCGTTAACTCGCCGCCCAGAAAGGGAAAACTTTTAATGGTGGAAGGGCTGGTGACGGAGCTGCCGATACCCAGCAGCAGCCCCATAAAGGCCAGCAGGGAGACCGGGAACATAAATGTCTTTCCCAGGCTTTGGAAAAATTCCCACGCTTTCGATTTAAACGACTTTTCCTGTGTCATGTAGGGACTCCTCGGATTTTTAGGATAATGGAAGGCGCTGTCCGGCTTAAGGACGCGCCTTCATATTTGCGAGGCTTATAGTTATTTTTTAGGTATTGACGTAATGCGCGATGGAATCAGGCTTCAGCAGGAAGCTGCAGCCGGTTTGCGGAGCCGCAAACGGTGATTTTGCTTCTGACCACCTCTTTCATGGCGTCCATGCCGACCCGCATGTAGAAGCGCGGATCGTTACCCTGCGGGTTTTCGGCAAACCAGGCTTTCACCGCGTCAGAGAAGGCGATTTTCAGCTCGGTTGCCACGTTCACTTTGCAGACGCCCAGCTCGATGGTGCGACGAACATCCTCATCCGGCACATCGCTCGCGCCGTGCAGTACCAGCGGCACGGTGACCACTTCGCGAATTTCCGCCAGCCGCTGGAAGTCGATTTTCGGACGTTTGGTATACAGGCCGTGTGCGGTGCCGATGGCGACGGCAAGGCTGTCGACGCCGGTCAGTTCGACGAAGCGTTTCGCCTCCTGCGGATCGGTGAGAAACGCGCTTTCCGCATCAACGCTCATGTCATCTTCCACGCCGCCCAGGCGGCCCAGCTCGGCTTCGACGCTGCAGTCGTTGAGGTGGCAGAAATCGACCACCGACTTCACCAGCTTCACGTTTTGTTCAAACGGATAGTGGCTGCCGTCGATCATCGCGCTGCGCACGCCCGCGTTGACCTTACGGCGAATATCGTCCAGCGATTCGTGGTGATCGAGGTGCAGCGCCAGCGGCATGTCGTAGGTGAGGGAGTACGCGCTGCACAGGGCGTAGATCTCTTCCAGCGCGATGTGCTTAAAGGTGCCCGGCGTGCCCGCGAGGATCACCGGCGATCGCATTTCGCTGCACGCTTCGAGGATCGCCTGGATCGTCTCCGCGTTGTGGATGTTGAACGCCGGAACGGCATAGCCTTTTGCCTGTGCGTCCTGCAGAAGATATTTGGTAGAAATAATACTCATGATCAGATCCTCTTAAGCCTGCCACGGATGGATAACAACGCCCTGCACCACGCGATTAACCGTCCCGCTGGCGGATGGCGTATCGGGCGTATTGCCCACGCTGAGCGACTGGGTAAGTGCAAAGACCTGGGCATAGATCAGGAAGCAGAACGCCTGCTCCATATCGTTGAACGGACGGGAAGGCGGCAGCAGGATATGCGGCCCCGCTTCAATGGCCGGATCGTTTTCGGCGGCGATGGCGACCACGCGCATGGCCTGACGATCGCGGCGCAGTTCGGCCAGCAGATCCAGATCGTACTGGCGCGTATACGGATGGCTGGAGATGAACACCACCACCAGCGTTTCGTTGTCGACCAGAGATTTCGGCCCGTGACGGAAGCCCGTCGGAGAATCGTAAAACGCCGCCAGCTTGCCCGCCGTCAGCTCCAGCACCTTCAGCGCCGATTCGCGCGCCGCCCCCTGCAGGCCGCCGCTTCCCAGATACACGATCCGTTTCCACGGCTCGTTGCCAAAGACGCCGTGACTGAAATCGCCGAGCGAGGAGAGGATCGCCTGACAGCGATCGGCCACGTTGCGGAAGGTTTGACTGTTGATCGTCTCCGGGGCGAATACGGCCAGACAGCTCGCCATCATGGTGGTGATGCTGCTGGTCATCGCGAACCCGCGATCGTGCGTTTCGGCAGGCATCAGCAGGGCATATGCGTTATCGCTTTCGACGGCCGTCTGGTACAGGCTCCCTGCCTCGTTGCAGGTGATCGACAGGTGGTAGCACTCCGGTACGAACTGATTGGCCAGCTCAACGGCCGCGACGCTTTCCGGGCTGTTGCCGGAGCGGGCAAACGAAACCAGCAGCAGCGGATGCGCAGGGCTGAAGTAGTCCATCGGGTTTGTGACCAGGTCAGTGGTCGGGACGGCGGAGATAGTTTTCCCGGTGTGGCTCGCAAGCCATGGCGCAATGATATCGCCGATAAACGCGGACGTGCCCGCGCCGGTCAGGACGATCCGCAGATCGTGCTTGCGCAGCAGCGGCGTCAGGAAGCTGTCGATCGACGCGCGCAGGCTATCGATATTGTTGAGCGAGCGGATCCAGCTGGCAGGCTGCTGGCGGATCTCTTCTTCGGTCCAGGTGCCGGTTGTCGCGGCGGTAGTGGTTTGTGGCATAACTCAGTCCTTAGTCGTGTGAATTCCACATCAGACGCTGGCAATCGTGTCGCTATCTTTCGTTTCGTTTCACTTGTTCACTTAAGCAGTTAAATAAAATCTATAGAAAAGAAATCGAAACTTCAATGAAAGAAAAGAAATAAAACGAAAAGTGTGATCGTGAAAGAAAAGGGAAAATTTAAGGAAAGGAAAAGAAAGGCCTTACGATCGGGTGCCGTAAGGCCAACAGGAGACACAATGAAAGGGCTAAAGGGGGAGAGCCTGACCCTGAATCCAGATTTGCTGGAGGTGTAAACCCCCGTCCAGCGCGTTGAGATTCGCGCGTTTACCCGGCGCTAGCGAACCGAGTTGGTTATCCACGCCCAGAAGGCGGGCGGGATGCAGCGAGGCCATATGAATGGCGTCTTCGGCAGTAATGCCTGTATGTTCCACCATATTGCGTACGGCGGCATCCAGCGAGAGCGTGCTCCCGGCCAGCCCGCCGGAGCCGGTTCGAACCACGCCGTTTTGCATCGTGACCGCTTCACCACAGAGCGTATACCGACCGTCCGGCATACCGGCCGCCTGCATGGCATCGGTGATCAGTACCAGGCGTTCTTTCGCGCAGCAACGGCATAATCGCATGGCTCCCGGATGAACGTGGTGGCAGTCGGCAATCAGCTCCAGCCACGCCCGTTTGTCCGTCAGCCCGGCGCCGACCATGCCGGGTTCCCTGTGGTGCAGCCCCGTCATGCCGTTATAGCAGTGCACCAGCCCATCGGCACCCGCGTCAAACGCGGCGAGGGTTTGATCGAACGTAGCGGCGCTGTGGCCCAGCATCACGCATATCCCGCGCTGTTTAAGATGGCGAATCGCCAGCAGCGCGCCGGGTTTTTCCGGCGCCAGCGCCACCACCCGTAACGTGCGCAGTGAAACGTCAATCAACCTGTCCAGCTCGGCGATATCCAGCTCCCGGAACAGGTCCGGCGGATGCGCCCCTTTGTTCTGCGGCGTAAAGTACGGCCCTTCCAGATAGCTGCCCAGGATCTGCGCGCCGGGGCCGCCCGACTGGCAGCGTCGGGCGATTCGCGCGAGCGCGCCGTGGATAGCCTCCAGCGGCGCGGTGACGGTGGTGGGTAAAAAGGCGCCCACGCCTTCGCGCGCTTTATGCATTGCCAGAGTATCCAGCACGTCAGGCGCATCATCCATTACGTCCACGCCCGCGCCGCCGTGGACGTGCGTATCGATATACGCCGGGCACAGCAGTTCCGCATCGCGCGACGCCACGCCCGTCGGGATAGGCTCGATCGCCGCTATCACGCCGTTTTCAATGCGTAGCTGGTGGTCATCCCGCCATCCCTCTTCGGTAAGCACCCGCCTTGCGCGCAGCAGCTGGCTCATATTCCTTCCTCTGCGGGGGCTTCCTCGCGACAGCGGCCAAGCTCATCCACCAGGCTGGTCAGGCCGCGGTGGCCGCACTCAAGCGCCTGCAGACGAAACGCTTCGCTACTTAATCCGTCACGTTCCAGCACCATTTCCAGCAAAAGCTGCAGGTTGGTGCCGGTAATCACTTCGCTGCCCGGTCTTTGCATGGCGAGCGTCGACGCCACGCGGAACGGCGTGCCGCCGAGAAGGTCGGTCAGGAAAATAATATCCTGCTCTGGATCCAGTTCACTCACCGCCTGCGTTAGCTGAGCTGTCAGCCTGACAGTGGTGGAGGTTTCCGGAAAATCGATGGCGATAAACTGCGGCTGTTCGCCCAGGATCTGCCTCATCGCCTGTTCAAGCCCGCTGGCAAAGCCGCCGTGACCCGTCAAAATTATGCCTAACATCGCAACCTCTTTGCTTTTACAGGAAGTGACAGAATTTACCGACAACGCCCAGCAGCACGGTGATACCGATCAGCCGCAGCGGGCTCCAGCCGCGGCGCACCAGCCAGAACATGGTCAGGGTGTAGACCAGCGGCAGGAAGGCGGGCATCAGCTTGTCGATAACGTCGGCCTGCAGTTTGACGACGGCATCACCCGCCTTAATTTCAAGCGTCGTATTGAGTCGGACGTAGGTCGCCACCAGCGCGCCGATCACCGTCATCCCGACAATAGAGGCCGCGTGGCCCACCTTTTTGGTGTTGGCTTTGATCAGCGGAATGGCGGCAACGCCCATTCGGTATGCGTAGTGCGCCAGGCCAAAGCGCAGGCCGAGATGCACCACGTTGAACAGCACGATAAAAACTACCGCGCCAAGAATGGAGCCTTGCAGCGCTAGGCTGGCACCAATACCGCCGCAGATGGGTAACAGGGTCAGCCAGAACATGGCGTCACCAATGCCTCCGAGCGGGGCACCGACCGCAATTTTGGTGCTCTGAATGCTGTTTACATCCTGCTTGGAACGCTCCATTGCCAGAATAATGCCGATAACGAAGGTCACCAGAAACGGATGGGTGTTAAAGAAGCCCATATGACCTTTCATCGCCCGCGCCAGGTCCCGCTTATTGGTGTGGATCTTTTTCAGCGCGGGCAGCAGCCCGTACAGCCAGCCGGAGGCCTGCATACGCTCGTAGTTGAACGAGGCCTGCAGCAGCATGGAGCGCCAGGCCACGCGGTTAATGTCTTTTTTGGTCAGCTCCGCGCCAATGGTCTGGTCTTCATAGACGTTTTCATTCACGCCGCTCAGCAGCGTCTCTTCACTGACAGACGCGCCCGGCAGGGTGGTTTGATTAGATGCCATCTTCAAATTCCTCTTTCTGGGCCGCAGGCGCCGTCGGTTCAGGCGATTTACGCAGCAGGTCGATCAGCGCCATCGCCAGCGCCGCTGCGGCAATCGCCAGTACGGGAAGCTTCAGCCAGGCCGCGGCGACAAAACCGATAATGAAATAAGGGATGTAGACGTTTTTCATCATGATCTTCAGCAGCACGGCGAAGCCGATCGCTGGCATGATGCCGCCTGCGACGCCGAGACCGTCAATCAGACGCTCCGGCAGGATAGCAATGGCGGTTTTCGCGTGTTCAGCGCCAAAGTAGATGGGCAGAAACGCGCACAGGAAATAAAAAATGCCGAGCGCCAGCAGCGCCAGATAGTTGACTCGCTCTATGCCGTCGGTGTCCGCGTTGGCCGCCATGCGATCGCAGCGTGACATCACGCCGGACATGACCGAGAAGAGGAAGGTGATACCCATCTGCACCGCCACGGCAAACGGCACCGCGACCCCAACGGCGACATCCGGCTTCACGCCCGTGGTGATGGCAAACGTGGTGCCGACGATGGTGCCGATAATCACGTTTGGCGGCTGCGCGCCCGCCAGCGGCGCCAGACCCATCCAGACCAGCTCTAAGGTACCGCCGGTCAGGATCCCGGTATGCAGATCGCCCAGTATCAGGCCGACCAGAGGACCAAGCACCACCGGGCGGTGCATGTGTGTTAAGCCGTTAAACATATCCAGGCCCGCGATAAAGGCAAGAAGCCCCAGCGCGAATGCCTGCAACAGACTGATTTCCATTGTGAATCCCTCAAAGCAGTTTAAAGAGATCCAAAGCGGTCTCTGTTGGGACGCCCTGAACAAAGCATTCCACCCCGGCCGCTTTCAGGCCGTTGAACGCAGCGATATCGTTCGCGTCGACAGAGACCGTTTTGGCAATTTGCTGTTTGCCACTGGCGTAGTGCATGTTTCCGACATTGATACGGGTGATGGGCACGCCGCCTTCAACCAGCTTCAGAAAATCGGCGGGTGATTTGCAGACCAGCAGGATTTTCTGGCGGTCAGCGGCGCGGTGAATATTGTCGATCACTTTTTGCAGCGACCAGAAACGCACGGCGATCCCTTCCGCGAGCACCATTTCCATCAGGTTTTGTTGAACCGGATCGTCTGCAACCTCGTCATTTGCCACCAGCACCAGGTTTGCCCCCGCAAACCCCACCCACTGCACGCCCACCTGTCCGTGGATCAGGCGTTCATCAATGCGGCATAAGACAATGTTTGGCATAGCGTTTTCCTCTTTTTAATTATGCGTGTGGAGTCGTTACGCCTTCGCAGGCGGCATGGTACTGCTGGAGTATGTCCTGAATGTGGTCAATGATGAGTTCCCGCGGCGTTGACTTGAGAGCGCCCTCGCGAACTTTGCTGTACTGCAACGGCAAATACTGGCTGATAAGCGGCAGCGGAATGGGTTCGTCTGCCAGATTGCGCACCAGTCGTTCAAAGGCATCGTCAATCTGGCTGTCCGGCCAGTAATAGCGCACGCGGTCGGAGTAGCTGTAGCCGCGGGCCAGGCGTCGGGCGTTGCCGTCACCGTGATAGTGGCTTTGCCAGTATTCCGGGCGATCGAGCATCACGTTTTCCAGAACGTGACGCAGGCCCGAGCTGGCTTTCGCCGGGAGCAGTTCTTCTTCAATGGCGGCCAGTGAGAACAGCGCTTCACGCAGGGCAAAGGTCAGGGCAGGGCCGACTTTTAAAATAGCGAAGTGATCGTTCACCAGCTGGCGCAGCGCCTGTTGCGTCTGGTAATCGGTGGAGTGTGCTTCAAATACCAGCGTGTCATAGGCTTCAACCATCTTGCTCAGCGCGACGGCTTTATGTGGCTGATAGTCACAAACGTGCGCATGGTCGAACTCAACGCCGGGCTGAACCACCAGGCCAATAATGCGCGGCCAGATGTCGCTTAACCCTTCCTTCTCGAATGCGTGGCGGTGTGCCTCAAGCGTGGCGCGCGCCGCCTCTGGCGTCGTGACCTCAAGCTCGGTCAGCGTTTCATGCGCGCCGCCGGGAACCGGAACTTCCGTGCCGATAACGTAGACCAGATCGGCTACACCAAATTGCTCAAGACAGGTTGTTTCGGCAATTTTTGCCAGACGCGCGGCGCGCCCGGCAACGATCGCATCGGTTAAAGGAACCGGATCGTCTTCACAGGACATGCTGCAATCGAGGTGAATTTTTTTAAATCCGGCTGCCACGTAGTGCCTGATCAGATCCTCGGCGTTCGCCATCGCCTGCAAAGCCGGCAGGTTTTGCCAGCGGTTGGGTCCTAAATGATCGCCGCCGAGGATCAACTGTGACGTCGGGAAACCAAGCGAGTCCGCCAACTGGCAGACAAACCCGTGAAAGTCGGCGGGCGTCATGCCGGTATAGCCGCCAAACTGATCCACCTGGTTTGAAGTAGCTTCAATCAGCAGCGGCGTTTGGCGTGAATGGGCGTAACGAATGGCAGCTTCAAGTACCAGTGGATGTGCGGAACAGACGGCATAAATCCCGTTTGCATTCCCCCGTTTATGTTGTTCCACCATTTCTGTCAGATGTTTCACTTTCCTCTCCATTTCGGATGGTTATGATAGTTATCTTTCGTTTTGTTTCATTTAATCCTGCCTCATGGTGATATAAAAATAAAACGAAAGATAATAGTTTTCCGATCTGTTTCACAAAAGAAACATAATGAAAGGTTTCAGCGCGGTGTCAGCTTGCGTATCGTCACCATGCAGGGCTTGCATTCCCGTAATGGAAAGGCGTTAATAGGCAAAACGAAATGAAACGAAAGAATATTGATTAAGGAGCTCGTATGAGCAGCACCGATTCATCCGCAGAAAAGCGCATCACCGGCACCAGTGAAAGGCGAGAGCAGATCATTCAGCGGTTGCGGGCGCAGGGAAGCGTGCAGGTTAACGATCTGTCTCATCTGTACGGCGTATCGACGGTGACGATCCGCAACGACTTAGCGTTCCTGGAGAAGCAGGGCATCGCCGTTCGTGCCTACGGCGGGGCGCTAATCTGCGAAGGGAATGCGCCTGGCATCGAGCCTTCCGTTGAGGATAAAAGCTCGCTCAATACGGCGGTGAAGCGCAGCATCGCTCAGGCCGCCGCCGCGCTGGTGAAGCCGGGGCACCGAATTATTCTGGATTCCGGCACCACGACTTTTGAGATCGCTCGTATGCTGCGCCAGCACACGGATGTCATTGCGATGACTAACGGGATGAACGTGGCGAATGCGTTGCTGGAAGCTGAAGGGGTAGAGCTGCTGATGACCGGCGGTCACTTGCGTCGTCAGTCGCAGTCCTTCTACGGCGACCAGGCGGAACAGTCCTTACAGAATTATCACTTTGATCTGCTGTTCCTGGGCGTCGACGCTATCGATCTCGATCGCGGTGTGAGCACGCACAACGAGGATGAAGCACGCCTGAACCGCAAAATGTGCGAGGTGGCAGAGCGTATTATTGTCGTGACCGACTCCAGCAAGTTTAACCGCTCAAGCCTGCATAAAATCATTGATACACAACGAATTGATATGATTATCGTCGATGAAGGTATTCCGGCGGAGAGTCTGGAAGGATTACGGAAAAGCGGGATTGGTGTGGTGCTGGTTTAAGATTTTTTACCCTCTCCCCTATGGGGAGAGGGAAGGCTGAGGGGCCATCACGTCACCGGCGCCGGGTTAAACACCGCCAGCTGGTTATGCAATCCCCACTGGTCCGAGAAAGTTTTCTTCCTCCCGCTCGCTACGTCCAGAATAAAATGGAACAGTTTCCAGCCCACGTCCTCAATACTCTCTTCCCCGGTGGCGATGGTGCCCGCGTTGATATCCATTAAGTCATACCAGCGGTTTGCCAGCTCGGTGCGCGTCGCCATCTTGATCACCGGGACCGCCATCAGCCCGTACGGCGTGCCGCGCCAGGTGGTAAAGACCTGCACTGTAATACCGGAGGCCACCTGCTGGGTGCCGCACACAAAATCGCTGGCAGGTGTTGCCGCATAAATAAGGCCGCGCCTGGTTGGCCGTTGGCCCGGAGAGAGCACTTCCACAATCGCGCTCTGGCCGGATTTGGCAATCGAACCGAGGGCTTTTTCCACCACGTTCGCCAGGCCGCCTTTCTTGTTGCCCGGCGAAGGGTTGGCGCTGCGGTCCGTTTTGCCCATATCGAGATAGTTATCGTACCAGGCCATCTCCTCCAGCAGGCGTTTGCCCACCTCTTCGTTGACTGCGCGCGGCGTCAGCAGATGGATGGCGTCACGCACTTCGGTTACCTCGGAGAACATCACCGTGGCGCCGCAGCGAACCAGCAGATCGGACGCATAGCCCACTGCCGGGTTGGCCGTCACGCCGGAAAACGCATCGCTGCCGCCGCATTGTGTTCCCACCACCAGTTCCGACGCCGGACACGTTTCGCGCTGGCGGCGATTGAGTTTGTCCAGATGATGCTCTGCTACCTGCAAAATGTCGTCGACCATTGAACGAAAACCAACGTGGCGCTCGTCCTGCAGGCGCACGATGCTGGCCCCGTCAGCCGGGATGGCTTTGACATCTTCGGTGCCCTGAAGCAGGCGCTCTGGCTGCAATTTTTCACAGCCGAGGCCAATAACCATCACCTCGCCGCCAAAGTTCGGATTCAGGGCGATATTGTGGATAGTACGGATCGGCACGACCGCCGCGGGCGCGTTGATCGCTACGCCGCAGCCGTACAGGTGGTTAAGACCCACCACGCCGTCGACGTTCGGGTACTTGGGCAGCAGATCGCGTTCAATGATTTTCACCACGTAATCCACCACGCCCGCCACGCAGTGCACGCTGGTGGTAATGCCGAGCAGGTTTTTGGTGCCGACGCTACCGTCCGCATTGCGGTAGCCTTCAAAGGTATAGCCCTCCAGCGGCGGCAAAGCTTCAGGAACGCGGGTCGCCAGCGGAAGCGTATTCAGCGGCGGTGCTTCTGGCAGCGCCACCAGCGACTCCTCAATCCAGCTACCCTGCGGAATAGCGCTTACCGCATAGCCGATGACTTCGCCGTAGCGTACGATTTCACCGTGGGCAGGAATATCGACCAACGCGACCTTGTGCCCCTGCGGAATATGCTCAATCAGTTCCAGCCCGTCCGGGAAGCGGGTGCCTGCTTTTAAGCCATTGTCGTTGACAATAATCGCCACGTTATCCGTATCGTGAACCTTAATATAAAACGCCGTCGGGGGTGCCTCTCTAATTACAATATCGGTCATTATTCACTCTTCTCCGGCAAAGTTTCAGCTATGAAAAATAACTCGTTGGATAGTCGTTTTCTTAACGTAGAAATAAAGCATGTCAGGAGAAGAAAAGTGAAAATGTGATCGCGATCGTTTCAGGCGGACTAATCCTTGATTCTGTGCATTAGCGCCCACTGCTTTGTGCATATGCTCAAAATAGCATTGAGATGTAACGCAATACTTGAGCATCAAAACAATGTGCTGACGTGTAGAGCCGATTATACTGAATGACGATTTTATAACGCCACCATTCAGTCAGAGAAATAAATATAAAGATTCTGTTCTGGAATAAATATTACTGGCTAAAACTGCGGAATTAAAAAAGGGTTAAGTGATGAATAACGATATCTTCCCGAATAAGTTTAAAGCTGCCCTCGCGGCGCACCAGATTCAGATTGGCTGTTGGTCCGCGCTGGCAAACCCTATCAGCACCGAAGTGCTAGGCCTGGCCGGATTCGACTGGCTGGTGCTGGACGGCGAACACGCGCCGAACGATATCAGCACCTTTATTCCGCAGCTGATGGCGCTGAAAGGTAGCCCCAGCACTCCGGTGGTGCGCGTGCCAACTAACGAGCCGGTGATTATCAAGCGTCTGCTGGATATCGGTTTCTACAATTTCCTGATCCCGTTTGTGGAAACGGAAGAACAGGCGGCGCTGGCCGTTGCCTCAACGCGCTATCCGCCGGAAGGGATCCGCGGCGTCTCGGTATCGCACCGCGCCAACATGTTTGGCACCGTGCCGGACTATTTCGCCCAGTCCAATAGCAACATCACTATTCTGGTTCAGATTGAAAGCCAGCAGGGCGTTGATAACGTCGATGCGATTGCAGCCACAGATGGCGTGGACGGTATCTTCGTCGGTCCAAGCGATCTGGCTGCGGCGTTTGGGCATCTGGGCAACGCCAGCCACCCGGACGTACAGCGCGCAATCCAGCACATCTTTGCCCGCGCCAAAGCGCACGGCAAACCGTGCGGCATTCTGGCGCCGGTTGAAGCCGATGCTCGCCGCTACCTGGAGTGGGGAGCCACGTTCGTTGCCGTCGGCAGCGACCTCGGCGTGTTCCGCTCAGCGACGCAGAAATTAGCGGACGCTTTTAAAAAATAACCATCATTGAGGAAACAGATTATGACGCTGAAAGTGGGTTTTATTGGTCTTGGGATCATGGGTAAACCAATGAGTAAGAACCTGATTAAAGCGGGTTACTCACTGGTGGTATCCGATCACAATCCACAGTCTGTGGCTGAGGTGATGGCGACGGGCGCGGAAACAGCTACTACCCCTAAAGCCATTGCTGAGCAGTGCGATGTCATCATCACCATGCTGCCAAATTCCCCTCACGTCAAAGAGGTCGCGCTTGGGGAAAACGGCATTATCGACGGCGCGAAGCCGGGCCTGGTGCTGATTGATATGAGCTCTATTGCCCCGCTCGCGAGCCGTGAAATCAGCGAGGCGTTAAAAGCGAAGGGCGTAGAGATGCTGGATGCGCCCGTCAGCGGCGGCGAGCCGAAAGCCATCGACGGTACCCTGTCGGTGATGGTGGGCGGCGATAAGGCCGTGTTCGACAAATACTATGACCTGATGAAAGCGATGGCAGGCTCCGTAGTGCATACCGGAGACATTGGCGCGGGCAACGTTACCAAGCTCGCGAACCAGGTGATTGTGGCGCTGAACATTGCCGCCATGTCTGAAGCGCTGACGCTGGCAACGAAGGCGGGCGTCAATCCGGACCTGGTTTATCAGGCAATCCGTGGCGGTCTGGCGGGCAGTACGGTGCTGGATGCCAAAGCGCCGATGGTGATGGATCGTAATTTCAAACCCGGTTTCCGCATTGATCTGCACATCAAAGATCTGGCGAACGCGCTGGATACGTCTCACGGCGTGGGTGCACAGCTGCCGCTGACCGCTGCGGTTATGGAGATGATGCAGGCGCTGCGTGCGGATGGCCTGGGCACGGCCGATCACAGCGCGATTGCGTGCTACTACGAAAAACTGGCGAAGGTGGAAGTGGCGCGTTAATAGCATCTAGCCCGCACCCGAGGGTGACAGCGGCGCGCAAACCCTCTATACTGCGCGCCGAAGCTGACCAGACAGTCGCCGCTTCGTCGTCGTCCCTTTCGGGGGAGACGGGCGGAGGGGAGGAAAGTCCGGGCTCCATAGGGCAGGGTGCCAGGTAACGCCTGGGGGGGAAACCCACGACCAGTGCAACAGAGAGCAAACCGCCGATGGCCCGCGCAAGCGGGATCAGGTAAGGGTGAAAGGGTGCGGTAAGAGCGCACCGCGCGGCTGGTAACAGTCCGTGGCACGGTAAACTCCACCCGGAGCAAGGCCAAATAGGGGTTCACATGGTACGGCCCGTACTGAACCCGGGTAGGCTGCTTGAGCCAGTGAGCGATTGCTGGCCTAGATGAATGACTGTCCACGACAGAACCCGGCTTATCGGTCAGCTTCAACTTCTTCCAGAACCCCGCTTCGGCGGGGTTTTTGCTTTTAGGGTTTCGTAGCCCAGGTATGCGCATCGCCACCCGGCAACTCGCACAAACGACATCAATTCTCATATTTGCGACATTAAGCACATTTAACTGCATGACCCTTTCTGGCATCGCTATGCCTACCGCAAACGATCGTTATCACAAAATTTCACCCTAAAAAATGGTGAATTTACAGTATTGTTAATTTGTTGCGAATGTTAACTGAACGATCGCAAATATTTTCTTATTTGATATAAACATATTGAAATTAAAAACATTCAGGCTATGAATATGTGACGTATTCCACTGTTTATAAAAAGCTGTCCAAAAATCCTCTGCAAAATTTGATAATTTGAAAGAATGTTTAAAAGGAATAACGGTTATTTATTGGCCTTTAATTGTCTGAAAGTTCGTCTTTATTGATTTATTTAACGCAGAGAAAATTATCAAGGTTATCGCCATAAAATAAATTTATTACTGCTGATTTTATTGATCGATATCAGCGTAATGGTGTGCTTTTAATTTTATATGGCATTGATTATAAAGTGTTTTTTAGGTTCTTGCTGTGCCCGTAAAATGCGCGGGGAAGCAAATTGTGAGTAACAGCACATACCCCCTTAAACATTATTGGGTAGAATCTGCTGCGTCATAGGGAAATAAGCGCAGAATATTATGAATACTATTATTCTACCGAAAACTCAGCACCTCGTGGTATTTCAGGAAGTCATTAAAAGTGGCTCCATAGGTTCTGCCGCAAGACAACTAGGCCTGACGCAACCCGCCGTCAGCAAAATCATCAGCGACATCGAATCCTACTTCGGGGTGGAAGTGATGGTGCGTAAAAACACCGGCGTAAAACTCACTGCCGCTGGTCAGGTGCTGCTGTCATACGCTGAGTCGATCACCCGCGAAATGAAAAACATGGTGAGCGAAATCAACAGCCTCAGTTTTAGTACCGTCATGGACGTCTCCTTTGGCTATCCGTCGCTGATTGGCTTCACCTTCCTGTCTGAGATGATCAAAAAATTCAGGGAAGTGTTCCCGAAAGCGCGCGTCTCCATGTATGAAGCGCAGCTCTCTTCATTCCTGCCCGCCATTCGCGACGGTCGGCTGGATTTTGCCATCGGCACGCTGAGCGACGGAATGTTGCTTCAGGACCTTCACGTTGAGCCACTGTTTGAATCCGAGTTTGTGCTGGTGGCGAGTAAATCACGAACGTGCACCGGACCGACCAGACTGGCATCACTTACGCATGAGCAGTGGGTGATGCCGCAAACCGATATGGGCTACTACAACGAACTCCTGACCACCCTGCAAGACAACCACATCAGCATTGAAAACATCGTCCAGACCGATTCCGTCGTCACTATCTATAACCTTGTCCTGAATGCCGATTATCTGACGGTGATTCCCCGCGACATGATTGCGCCGTTTGGCTCGGACCAGTTTATCGTCCTGCCGGTGGAGGATGAATTACCCGTGGCGCGCTATGCCGCCGTGTGGTCGAAAAATTACAGTATTAAAAAATCGGCGTCAGTATTAGTTGAACTGGCAAAACAATATTCGTCGATGGATATCGATAAACGACGATAGAAATAATTAAGTTTTAAAACACCCGGAGCGACGCTTTTTAACGCTCTGATACCCTGACTTTGCCTGAAAAGAATGAATTATTATAACGAGGATATTATGCACATTACTTACGATCTCCCGGTGACCATTGAAGATATTCAGGACGCCAGAAAACGCCTGGCGGGGAAAATTTATAAAACCGGCATGCCGCGCTCAAATTATCTCAGCGAACGCTGTAAGGGTGAGATATTCCTGAAATTTGAAAATATGCAGCGTACCGGTTCGTTTAAAATACGCGGGGCGTTTAATAAGTTAAGTTCGTTGACGGATGCAGAAAAACGCAAAGGGGTAGTGGCCTGCTCCGCAGGAAACCACGCTCAGGGGGTGTCGCTCTCCTGCGCCATGCTCGGTATCGACGGCAAAGTGGTGATGCCGATGGGCGCGCCAAAATCCAAGGTCGCCGCTACCCGCGACTATTCGGCGGAAGTGGTGCTGCACGGCGAGAACTTCAACGACACCATCGCTAAGGTGAGCGAAATCGTCGAGATGGAGGGGCGCATATTTATTCCGCCTTATGACGATGCGAAAGTCATTGCCGGGCAGGGCACCATCGGCCTCGAAATTCTCGAAGATCTTTACGACGTGGATAATGTGATTGTTCCTATCGGCGGCGGCGGCTTAATTGCCGGTATTGCAACGGCAATTAAATCCATCAACCCGACAATTAATATTATCGGCGTACAGTCTGAAAACGTTCACGGCATGGCGGCTTCCTGGCAGGCCGGAGAAATAACCAACCATCGCGTTACCGGCACATTAGCCGACGGCTGCGACGTGTCTCGTCCGGGTAAATTAACCTTCGAAATTGTTCGTGAACTGGTCGATGACATTGTGCTGGTGAGTGAAGACGATATTCGCAACAGCATGATTGCTCTTATTCAGCGAAATAAAGTGGTGACGGAAGGCGCGGGCGCGCTGGCCTGCGCGGCGTTATTAAGCGGCAAGCTTGACCCCTATATTCAGGGCCGTAAAACCGTCTGCATTATTTCCGGCGGCAATATCGATCTCTCCCGTGTTTCCCAAATTACCGGCTTCGTTGACGCATAAAGGTGACCTATGAGCAACACAGAAAGCATTATCGTTGGCCAGACAAAAACGTCCTCCTGGCGTAAGTCTGACACCACATGGACGCTCGGCCTGTTTGGTACCGCCATTGGCGCAGGCGTGCTGTTCTTCCCCATTCGCGCAGGCTTTGGCGGACTGATCCCCATCCTGCTGATGCTGGTACTTGCCTTCCCGATTGCGTTTTACTGCCACCGCGCGCTGGCGCGCCTCTGTTTGTCCGGCAGCAACGTCTCCGGCAACATCACCGAAACGGTGGAAGAGCACTTCGGGAAAACCGGTGGGGTGGTGATCACTTTCCTCTACTTCTTCGCCATTTGCCCGCTGCTGTGGATTTACGGCGTCACCATTACTAACACCTTTATGACCTTCTGGGAAAACCAGCTCCAGATGCCTGCGCTGAACCGCGGCGTGGTGGCGCTGTTCCTGCTGCTGCTGATGGCCTTTGTGATCTGGTTCGGGAAAGACCTGATGGTGAAGGTGATGAGCTACCTGGTGTTCCCGTTCATTGCCAGCCTGGTGCTGATTTCCCTGTCGCTGATCCCGTACTGGAACTCGGCGGTAATCGACCAGGTCAACCTGAGCGATATCGCTTTTACCGGTCATGACGGCATTCTGGTCACGGTGTGGCTGGGGATCTCCATCATGGTCTTCTCCTTTAACTTCTCGCCCATCGTCTCCTCGTTCGTGGTCTCCAAGCGCGAAGAGTACGAGCCGGAGTTCGGGAAAGCATTCACCGAGCAGAAATGTTCCAAAATCATCGGTCGCGCCAGCCTGCTGATGGTGGCGGTGGTGATGTTCTTCGCCTTTAGCTGCCTGTTTACGCTCTCTCCGCAGAACATGGCGGATGCCAAAGCGCAGAACATTCCGGTGCTCTCTTACCTGGCGAACCACTTTGCCTCGATGTCGGGCAGTAAATCCACGTTCGCCACGGTGCTGGAATACGGTGCCTCCATCATCGCGCTGGTCGCTATCTTTAAATCCTTCTTCGGCCACTACCTGGGCACGCTGGAGGGGCTGAACGGCCTGATCCTCAAGTTCGGCTACAAGGGCGATAAGAAGAACGTCTCCGTCGGCAAGTTGAACACCATCAGCATGATTTTCATCATGGGCTCCACCTGGATTGTGGCCTACGCCAACCCGAACATTCTCGACCTTATTGAAGCCATGGGGGCGCCAATTATCGCCTCTCTGCTGTGTCTGCTGCCGATGTACGCCATTCGTAAAGCGCCCGCGCTGGCGAAATACAAAGGCCGGACCGAGAACATCTTCGTGACCGTGGTCGGCCTGCTGACCATTCTGAATATCGTTTACAAACTGTTCTAACCCAAAGCTCAGGAAGAGCGGAGTAACACATGACTGAATTTCCGGTAGTACTGGTTATTAACTGCGGATCGTCCTCCGTTAAGTTTTCGGTGCTGGACGCAGCAGGCTGCGATGCCCTGCTGACGGGCATTGCGGACGGCATCAACACTGAAAAAGCCTTTATTTCCGTGAACGGTGGTGAGCCAGTCAGACTGGCTCACCAGGACTACGAAGGGGCGCTGGCCGCCATCGCCCTCGAGCTGGACAAGCGCGACCTGATGAGCAGCGTGGCCCTGATTGGCCACCGCATCGCTCACGGCGGCGATCTCTTCAGCGAGTCGACCCTCATCACGGAAGAGGTCATTGAGCAGATCCGCCTGGTTTCCCCGCTGGCGCCGCTGCATAACTACGCCAACCTGAGCGGCGTGGAAGCCGCAGAGCGCCTGTTCCCCGGCGTGCAGCAGGTGGCGGTATTTGACACCAGTTTCCATCAGACCATGGCGCCGCAGGCGTATCTGTACGGTCTGCCGTACCGCTATTTTGAAGAGCTGGGCGTGCGCCGCTACGGCTTCCACGGCACCTCTCACCGCTACGTGTCCGGGCAGGCGCACGCGCTCCTCGGGCTGTCCCCCGATGACAGCGGCCTGGTGATTGCCCATCTCGGCAACGGGGCGTCCATCTGCGCGGTGCGCAACGGTAAAAGCGTCGATACCTCAATGGGGATGACGCCGCTGGAAGGGCTGGTGATGGGCACGCGCTGCGGCGACGTGGACTTCGGCGCAATGGCGTGGATTGCCCAGCAGACCGGTCAGTCGTTCGAGGATCTGGAGCGCGTGGTCAACAAAGAGTCCGGGCTGCTTGGCATCTCCGGTATCTCCTCCGATTTACGCGCGCTGGAGAAAGCCTGGCATGACGGCAATGACCGGGCGCAGCTGGCGATAAAGACCTTTGTCCACCGCATAGCGCGGCATATCGCCGGTCACGCCGCGTCTCTGCACCGTCTGGATGGCGTGATCTTCACTGGCGGCATCGGTGAAAACTCCACGCTGATCCGCGCGCTGGTGGCGGAACATCTGAAGGTGTTTGGCATCGCGCTCGACGAGGCGAAAAACGCTCTGCCGGGCAGCGCGGGTGCGCGCGTCATCTCCACCGAGTCGTCCCGCGTGACCTGCGCGGTTATCCCTACCAACGAAGAAAAAATGATCGCGCTGGACGCCCTCCGTCTTGGGAAGGTCACCCCGGCTGCGGCTTACGCCTGATAAAGCGAGAATCTGATGAAAGTAACAATCGATACGGGCGTCGCGCCCTACAGCGACGCATGGGCCGGATTTCGCGGTGAAGAATGGAAAAACGCCGTTAACGTCCGCGATTTTATTCAGCATAACTACACCCCTTATGAAGGCGATGAAGCTTTCCTCGCGCAGGCGACGCCAGCAACGACGGCGCTGTGGCAGAAGGTGATGGTCGGCATTCGCCAGGAGAATGCCACCCACGCCCCGGTGGATTTCGACACCAACATTGCCACCACCATTACCGCCCACGGACCGGGGTATATCGACCAGGATCTTGAGACGATCGTCGGCCTGCAAACCGACAAGCCGCTCAAGCGCGCCCTGCATCCGTACGGCGGGATCAATATGATCCACAGCTCGTTCGAAGCCTACGGGCGGGAAATGGATCCGCAGTTCGAATACCTGTTTACCGACCTGCGTAAAACCCACAATCAGGGCGTGTTTGACGTTTACTCCCCGGAGATGATGCGCTGCCGTAAATCTGGCGTGCTGACCGGTCTGCCGGACGGCTACGGGCGCGGGCGCATTATCGGCGACTACCGCCGTGTGGCGCTGTACGGCATCCGCTATCTGGTGCGCGAGCGTGAACTGCAGTTTGCCGATCTGCAGGGCAGGCTGGAGCGCGGTGAAGATCTGGAGGCGACGATCCGCCTGCGCGAGGAGCTGGCGGAGCATAAGCGTGCGTTGCTGCAGATCCAGCAGATGGCGGCGAACTATGGCTTTGATATTTCACGTCCGGCGATGAACGCGCAGGAAGCGGTGCAGTGGGTCTATTTTGCCTACCTTGCCGCAGTGAAATCCCAGAACGGCGGGGCGATGTCGCTGGGGCGTACGGCCTCGTTCCTTGATATCTACATTGAGCGAGACATGCAGGCGGGGCGGCTGAACGAGGTGCAGGCCCAGGAGCTGATCGACCACTTCATCATGAAGATCCGCATGGTGCGCTTCCTGCGCACGCCGGAGTTCGACACGCTCTTCTCCGGCGATCCGATCTGGGCCACGGAAGTGATCGGCGGCATGGGGCTGGATGGCCGTACGCTGGTGACCAAAAATAGCTTCCGCTACCTGCATACCCTGCATACCATGGGGCCCGCGCCGGAGCCGAACCTGACGATCCTCTGGTCTGAACAGCTGCCGATCGCGTTTAAGAAATACGCCGCGCAGGTGTCGATCGTCACCTCGTCGCTGCAGTATGAGAACGACGATCTTATGCGCGCCGACTTCAACAGCGACGACTACGCCATTGCCTGCTGCGTCAGCCCAATGGTGATCGGCAAGCAGATGCAGTTCTTCGGCGCTCGCGCCAACCTCGCCAAAACGCTGCTGTACGCGATCAACGGCGGGGTGGACGAGAAGCTGAAGATCCAGGTCGGCCCGAAAACCGAGCCGCTGCTGGACGACGTGCTGGATTACGACACCGTGATGGCGAGCCTCGACCACTTTATGGACTGGCTGGCGGTGCAGTACATCAGCGCGCTGAATCTCATTCACTACATGCATGATAAGTACAGTTACGAAGCCTCGCTGATGGCGTTGCACGATCGTGACGTCTATCGCACCATGGCCTGCGGCATTGCCGGGCTGTCGGTGGCGGCGGATTCCCTGTCGGCGATTAAGTACGCCACGGTGAAACCAGTGCGCGACCACAGCGGCCTGGCGGTGGACTTCGTCATCGAAGGGGACTATCCGCAGTACGGCAATAATGACGATCGCGTGGACAGCATCGCCTGCGACCTGGTGGAGCGATTTATGAAGAAGATCCAGGCGCTGCCGACGTATCGCAACGCGGTGCCGACTCAGTCGATCCTGACTATCACCTCCAACGTGGTCTACGGCCAGAAAACGGGCAACACGCCGGACGGACGCCGCGGCGGCACGCCGTTTGCGCCTGGCGCCAACCCGATGCACGGTCGCGACAGGAAAGGGGCGGTGGCTTCGCTAACGTCGGTCGCCAAGCTGCCGTTTACCTACGCGAAAGACGGGATCTCCTATACCTTCTCCATTGTGCCGCAGGCGCTGGGCAAGGATGAACTGGTGCGCAAAACCAACCTGGTGGGGCTGCTGGATGGGTACTTCCATCACGAAGCGTCTATTGAGGGCGGGCAGCACCTGAACGTCAACGTCATGAACCGGGAGATGCTGCTGGATGCCATTGCCCATCCGGAGAACTACCCGAACCTGACAATTCGCGTATCTGGCTATGCGGTACGGTTTAACGCTCTGACGCGCGAGCAGCAGCAGGACGTGATTTCGCGTACGTTTACGCAGGCGATGTAATTCCAATTGCCATTGTGCCTCCTCCTTAGAGGAGGCTTTTAATTTCGTGAATACTGTCACATTTAGAAAATGGCCTCCTCGTTTACACCTCCTGTAGCAATTTTTCCTCCAGCGTCAGGAAATCCCTATAAAACTTGTGACTTTTTTCTCCCTTGCTCCGGCTATGATTTTCTCACACCAATAACAAACACCTGCTGCTCTCTGAATCGCAATCGCTGGCGATCGGAACCTAATAAAAACAATTGTTTACCCTACAAAATAAGCGAGTGCCCAATGAATATGGCAACAAACAGCAGTGTGATTGTGAGTGATTCCCCTGCGGCAAGGCGGGCGGGAATGAGCGAAAGCGAATGGCGAGAGGCGATCAAATTCGACAGCATCGACACGGGCTGGGTCATCATGAGTATCGGGATGGCCATCGGCGCGGGTATCGTTTTTCTTCCGGTGCAGGTTGGATTAATGGGGCTGTGGGTCTTTTTGCTCTCATCGATAATTGGCTATCCGGCCATGTACCTCTTCCAGCGTTTATTTATTAATACGCTGGCGGAATCCCCGGAATGTAAAGACTACCCGAGCGTGATTAGCGGTTATTTAGGTAAAAACTGGGGCATCTTATTAGGTGCGCTCTATTTCGTGATGCTGGTCATCTGGATGTTTGTCTATTCCACGGCTATCACCAACGACAGCGCATCCTATTTGCACACCTTCGGGGTCACCGAGGGGTTGCTGTCGGAAAATCCCTTCTACGGCTTATTCCTGATCTGTATTCTGGTCGCCATCTCTTCGCGCGGTGAAAAGCTGCTGTTTAAAGTCTCCAGCCTGATGGTGCTGACCAAATTATTTGTGGTGGCGGCGCTGGGGCTTTCAATGATCGGCCTCTGGCATTTAGCCAACGTCGGTATGCTGCCGCCGATGGGGTTGCTGATAAAAAATGCCATTATTACGCTGCCCTTTACCTTAACCTCCATTCTGTTTATCCAGACATTAAGCCCGATGGTGATTTCCTATCGTTCACGGGAAAAATCCGTTGAGGTGGCGCGTCATAAGGCGCTGCGGGCGATGAATATCGCCTTTGGCATACTGTTTGTCACGGTCTTCTTCTACGCCGTCTCTTTCACCCTGGCGATGGGACACGACGAAGCGGTGAAAGCCTACGAGCAGAACATTTCCGCCCTGGCGATTGCGGCGCAGTTTATCAGCGGCGACGGCGCGGGCTGGGTCAAAATCGTCAGCGTGATCCTCAATATTTTTGCCGTGATGACCGCCTTCTTCGGCGTCTATCTCGGCTTCCGCGAAGCTACGCAGGGGATCGTGATGAATATCCTGCGCCGTAAAATGCCGGCTGAACGTATTAATGAAAGCATCGTCCAGCGCGGGATCATGCTGTTCGCTATCCTGCTGGCCTGGAGCGCGATCGTGTTAAACGCGCCGGTACTGAGCTTCACCTCTATCTGTAGCCCCATCTTCGGCATGGTGGGCTGCCTGATCCCTGCGTGGCTGGTCTACAAGGTACCGGCGCTGCATAAATATAAGGGCGTATCGCTGGTGATTATTGTCATCACCGGGCTGCTGCTTTGTGTTTCTCCTTTCCTCGCATTTTCCTGAGGGCAAATAAGGTCGTAACGATGTCTGAGCAAACTCATCCTTTATGGAATCAATTTATTTGCGTAGTGCAGGAAGAAGTTAAGCCTGCGCTGGGGTGCACCGAGCCCGTTTCTCTGGCCCTTGCCTGTGCGATTGCCGCAGAGCAACTGCCTGGCGACGTCACGAAGATTGAGGCGTGGGTATCGCCGAATCTGATGAAGAACGGGCTTGGCGTAACGGTGCCGGGCACCGGCATGGTCGGGCTGCCCATTGCGGCGGCGCTGGGTGCCATCGGTGGCAATGCGCAGGCGGGGCTGGAGGTGCTGAAAGATGTCACCGCCGATGCGCTGGCGCGGGCCAAAGCAATGCTTAACGCCGGTCTGGTGCAGGTGAAATTGCAGGAGCCGTGCGATGAGATCCTCTATTCACGTGCCTGCGTCTACGCCGGTGAGGCCTCGGCCATGGTGACCATTGCGGGCGGACATACCCGCGTGGTGGAGGTGGTTTGTCACGGCGAAACGCGCTTCAGTCTTGACGAGCGGCAGGCCGAGGTAAGTAACGATCCGCTGGCGGTACTGTCAAACACCACGCTCTCGCAGATCCTGGAGTTTGTCGAACAGGTACCGTTCGAGGCGATCCGCTTTATCCTGGAAGCAGGGCAACTGAACGACGCGCTCTCTCGTGAAGGGCTTAGCGGGAAGTGGGGGCTACACATTGGTGCCACCCTCAATAAGCAGCGCGCACGCGGATGGATGGCGCAGGATCTGGGTTCTGACATCGTTATCCGCACCAGCGCGGCCTCGGATGCCCGCATGGGCGGTGCGACGTTGCCGGCGATGAGCAACTCGGGCTCCGGGAATCAGGGAATTACAGCTACCATGCCGGTTGTCGTGGTCGCTGAACATGTTCAGGCCGATGACGAACGGCTGGCGCGGGCGCTGATGCTCTCGCATCTGTCGGCTATCTACATCCATTACCAGCTTCCGCGTTTGTCCGCGCTGTGTGCGGCGACAACGGCCGGTATGGGGGCCGCCGCAGGGATGGCGTGGCTGATGGGCGGAAGCTATCAGACGATTGCAATGGCCATCGGCAGTATGATCGGTGACGTCAGCGGGATGATCTGCGACGGGGCGTCTAACAGCTGCGCCATGAAAGTCTCGACCAGCGTCACCAGCGCCTGGAAAGCCGTGATGATGGCGCTGGATGAGTCGGGCGTGACTGGTAACGAAGGAATTGTGGCCCACGACGTGGAACAGTCTATCTCTAACCTGTGCGCCCTGGCGTGCCGCTCAATGCAGGCAACGGACCGGCAGATTATTGAGATTATGGCGAGTAAGGTGTAGCGATTGGCATTCGTCCCTCTTCCCAAAGGGGAGAGGGACCGATCGAGCAACTCTTACACCGGCAAATCAATCAGCAGCGCGCGCAGCGGCGTATCTGCCACCAGGGTGATATTCGCTTCGTCACGAATAAACGCCCCGTCGCCGCAGGTGAGCGCTTCTTTCTCTTCCGCGTGCGTCACTGCATGCACCGTACCGTGAATGGACTGCAAATAGGCGCGCGGGCCGTGCAGCTGGAAGCTTGCCTGTTCACCTTTTTTCAGTTCGATATGGTGCAGCCATACCTGCTGTCGCAGCTGCAAGCTGCCCTTGCTGCCGTCAGGCGAGGCAATCAGTTGCTGTTTATCGCCCTTCAGATCTATTTTCTGCACCAGCGGGTTTTCTCGCTCAGGGCAGGCGTCGAGCCACAGCTGCATGCGCGTCAGCGTTTTGTCTTTGCTGAGGTTATGCTCGCTGTAGCTGATGCCCGGCTGCGTGGAAATTAACAACGCTTCGCCAGCCTTTGCCTGGACATGATTGCCCTCGCTATCGCGGTATTCTGCCTCGCCTTCCAGGATCAGGTTCAGGATATCGACTTTCGGATACGTACGTGGCTGGAAGGAGGCGCCCGGGGCGAGCACTTCCTGGTTCAACACGCGCAGTGAAGCGTAACCGAGGAGTTTAGGGTCAAAGTAGTGTCCAAAGGAAAAGGTGTAGCGGGCCTGCAGCCAACCGAAATCGGCTTGTCCGCACTGTTTCGCTGTTCTTGTCTTAATCATAAACTTGACCTCTCTTTACACTAAAACAATGGTAAAGGTATGGACGCTGCATTGTTAGCCAGATATTCTGCCTGGTATGTTCAAATTTCCTGAATGAGAACGAGATGGCTAAAGAGAGAGCATTGACGCTTGAGGCGCTTCGCGTCATGGACGCGATTGACCGGCGCGGCAGCTTTGCCGCGGCGGCAGATGAACTGGGGCGCGTTCCGTCTGCGCTAAGCTACACCATGCAAAAACTGGAGGAAGAGCTGGACGTCGTGCTCTTCGATCGCTCCGGTCATCGAACAAAATTCACCAACGTGGGGCGGATGCTGCTGGAGCGAGGTCGCGTGCTGCTGGAAGCGGCGGACAAGCTCACCACGGACGCCGAAGCGCTGGCGCGAGGCTGGGAAACCCACCTGACGTTAGTCACCGAAGCGCTGGTGCCGACCGAAGCGCTGTTCCCTCTGGTAGACCGCCTGGCGGCGAAGGCCAATACGCAGCTGTCGATCATCACCGAGGTGCTGGCCGGGGCGTGGGAGCGTCTGGAGACGGGCAGGGCGGATATCGTCATTGCACCTGACATGCATTTCCGCTCATCGTCAGAAATCAACTCGCGCAAGCTCTACAGCGTCATGAACGTCTACGTCGCCGCGCCGGATCACCCGATTCACCAGGAGCCGGAGCCGCTCTCTGAAGTGACGCGCGTGAAGTACCGCGGCGTGGCGGTGGCGGATACCGCGCGCGAGCGTCCGGTGCTGACGGTTCAGCTGCTGGATAAACAGCCGCGTCTGACGGTCACGTCACTGGAAGACAAGCGGCAGGCGCTGCTGGCCGGTTTGGGCGTGGCGACGATGCCCTACCCGTTTGTCGAAAAAGATATTGCGGAAGGGCGACTGAGGGTGGTGAGCCCGGAGTACACCAGCGAAGTGGACATTATTATGGCGTGGCGCCGCGACAGCATGGGCGAAGCCAAATCGTGGTGCCTGCGCGAAATTCCAAAGCTCTTTGCGCATCACAACAAATAAGCGAGCAGGCCCGGTAAGCGTAAGCGCCACCGGGCAGTAATTTACGCGCCGATCTTAGGATCCGGACCAAAGCGGTTTTCGCCCGGCGTCCCGCTCTGACAGTTGAAAATTAAAATCACGATCCAGCCGACAAGCGGGATTAACAGCAACAGCAGCCACCACGCCGAACGATCGGTGTCGTGGAGACGACGAAACAGCACGGCCCATGAAGGCAGCAAAACCAGCAAGCCATAAATCGTAGTGAGTACGCCTTCACCGCCGGCGCGCTCCCAGCCGAGGATTTTATCCACGATGCCCAGCACCATAATCAGGACGAAGTTCACCAGAACGAACATCCAGTACTCTTTGCGGCGGGCGCGGCCACCAAATCCAACGTAGTTGCGCAGTACTTTTAAATACCAGTCCATTTTCCTTGCCTCTTAATCAGTCAATCACTTGTTTTCTAAGCGATCGAGGTAAGGATAGATGTATGCTGTGAATTAAAAAAGGGAATCAATTGATTCCCTGAATAATTATCCGAAACGCACGTCGCGCCCGTGCGGTTCATCCAGATCCTGCCACGGGCCAATGGAGATGATGCCCGTCGGGTTGATGGTCTTGTGGCTGCGGAAATAGTGAGTGCGAATATGGTCAAAATCGACCGTCTCCGCGATCCCCGGCATCTGGTAGATGTCTCGCAGGAAACCATACAGGTTCAGGTAGTCGCTGATGCGGTGTTTATCGCACTTAAAGTGGGTGACATAGACCGGGTCAAAGCGAACCAGCGTGGTCCACAGGCGAATGTCCGCTTCCGTCAGGCGATCGCCCGTCAGGTAGCGATGCTGGCCCAGGATCTGCTCCAGGCGCTCCAGCGATTCAAACACCTTTCCGACCGCTTCGTCATACGCTTCCTGGCTGGTGGCGAAACCGGCCTTATAGACACCGTTGTTGACGTTGTCGTAAATCCAGCTGTTCAGCTCGTCAATCTTATCGCGCAGTTCAACCGGGTAGTAATCCCCGGCGCGGGCGCCGTGCGCATCAAACGCGGTATTGAACATGCGGATGATTTCCGCGGACTCATTGCTGACGATCGTCTGGTTTTTCTTGTCCCACAGCACCGGCACGGTCACGCGTCCGGTGTAGTGCGGATCGGCGCGCAGATAGAGCTGGTAGAGGAAATCGTGGTGATACAGGTCATCACCGGTCGCAGCGGGGAAATCACTGTCGAACGTCCAGCCGTTTTCCAGCATCAACGGGTTGACGACTGAAACCGGAATGAAGGATTCGAGGCCTTTTAGCTTGCGCACAATCAGCGTGCGGTGCGCCCACGGACAGGCGAGGGAAACGTACAGATGATAACGATCTTTCTCCGCCGCGAAGCCCCCTTCGCCACTCGGGCCGGGTGCGCCGTCGGCGGTCAGCCAGTTACGGAAGGCCGAAACAGAGCGCTTAAAGCGTCCACCGGTGGATTTGGTGTCATACCAGACATCCTGCCAGACGCCGTCTACGAGTTGTCCCATTTTTTACTCCTCCGTCAGATAGCAAAAGCGAGGAGATGTCTCCTCGCTTTGTGTTTATTCAGTATAGCGTGCTTACCATTTCTTATTCAGAACGCGGTCGATGCTGTATGCGCCTGGGCCGGTGATCGCCAGCAGCAGGAAGCCACCCGCGATGGTCAGGTTTTTCATAAACATCAGTGAGTTCACGCCTTCAGCAAAGTTGCTGTGGAAGATGAACGCGGTCAGCAGGGTGAAGCCTGCGGTAAACAGCGCTGTGGTGCGGGTCAGGAAGCCGAACAGAACCGCCAGGCCGCCGCCAAACTCAAGCAGAATGGTCAGCGGCAGCAGGAACCCCGGAACGCCCATGGCTTCCATATACTGCTGGGTACCCGCATATCCGGTGATTTTGCCCCAGCCTGCCACGATAAACAGAATTGGCATCAGAATACGCGCGACCAGTACACCAACATCTTCTAATTTTTTCATTTTACTCTCCAGGAAACCACATAAGCGGCTGAACATTATTTGTCTGCAATTCCGGGTAGATACCGCGGCTCTGCTGTCGATGGAGAGGAGTGTAAACGGGGCGGGTAGCAATTGTTAGCAAGGAAAACTGTCAATCTTCTTCAAAGATATTGAGTAAGGGCAGGTGCGCGCTGGTGCCCTCAGCCCACGGGGAGAAGGGCAAAAACAAAAAACGGTAACCTGAGTTACCGTTTTGCGTTTATCACCGCAGCTGTTGTTGCCGCAGCGTTGCTTTGACCAGGCGCCAGGCGCTCCAGGCACCAAAACCGCGTCGGGCCCAGCGGATGAGCATATTCGGATGACGAACCGTCCAGATAGCCATCACGCTGCTGCCGACCAGCGCCCACGAACGCAGGCTCAGGAAGGTATTCCAGCCACGGTCAAACCGTCGCGTCGCGTCGATCCAGTCACGGCGGCTGGCAGACAGATCCAGCCGCTGCTGCTGGATCTGACTTAACAGGTACGCTTTTCGCTTCTGACGTTCCGCTTTATCGCTCACGGCTTGTCATCCTCCAGCAGGGCGCGATCGTTAGCCAGTTCCTGGCGCGTGTGGCGCAGGAAAGTGGACCTGCGCGCTTTACGCATCGTCCATATGCCGCCAATCAGCGCCGCGACCAGCAGAACGACGGTCGTGGCAATCATCGCGTTAAGTCGATACTGCGGGTCAATGGCCCAGATGATTAACACCATCAGGCTCATCAGACCAAACGCGGCGAAGAGCATGGTCAGCCCGAGCATCAGCAGCATCTGGAAGAGGTTCGCTTTCTCCTCTTCCAGTTCGACCACTGCCAGCCGGACGCGCGTTTCGGCAATCCCAACCAGCGTCGTTAAAATACGCTGGCCGATGCCGAGGACGTTATTAGCAGGCCCTTGTGCGTGACGAGGATCTTCCATATCAACGACGCGTCAGCAGGACACCCAGTACCACACCCACTGCGGCACCAATACCAACTCCCGTCCATGGATTGTCGCGCACATATTCATCTGCACGCGCAGCCGCTTCACGGGTCTGTTTCGCCAGTGCATCACCGGTTTCACCCAGGCGGTAGCGGCTCTCTTTCAGCGCCTGCTCCGCTTTGCTGCGCAGCTTACTTACTTCTTCTTTCGACTTATCGGCAGAGGAGTTCAGCACCTCTTCAAGGGTATCGGCCAGGGATTTCAGTTCAGCGCGCAGATGTTCAGACGTCGTATCTTTTGACATGATTCTCTCCTGTTGAAATTTCCGTTAACTCAATAATCGCGAGCTTCCAGCGCTTTCAGGTCGTCCTGCGCCTCTTTCAACTTCTTCTCGCGCTTAGCAATTTTTTCCGCATCCCCTTTCTCTTTCGCTTCCTGCAGGTCTTGACGGCGCTCGGCTATCTCGTCCTTCTGTTCAGCGATTTTCTTTTGGTGATCGGCACGCAGCTTGCTGTCTGAACAGTTGGCTTTCACTTCGCTCAGCGCTTTTTTGAGACCATCAACACGGTGCTGATTGTTATGCTTTTCGGCATAACCGATCTCACGCTGAATATCCTGTTCTTTCTCCTGACAGAGAGAGTTTGCGAAGGTCGTAGTGCTTAAAGAAAAAAGGGCCAGAGCCAGGGTCATGCGGAATTTCATTATCGAAACCTTCCATTGTGCTGCGGGGTTAGCCGCTATCCAAAATGATGCGGAGTACATTCGAGGGCTGCTCCGCGTACTTAAGCATAGTAAGTAAACGGGGGATTCACCAAAGTGAGTGAAAAGATTCGGAATCCAGGAAGTTATCCAAACCGATGCGACGTATCGCGAATCAATGATAACCACGCGGCTGGCGGGTTGTCATCTTCCTGCTGGGCAATGATATAGCCGTGCGGCAGCGTACGGTCAAGAACCGCTTTCGCGGCAGCGCTCTGCGCACGGGAATCAAACTTAATCAGTAAAACATCGTCCTGCGGGGTGATGCTTTTAAAGCGGATGCCGTTTGCATCCAGATGATGCCAGACAGAAAAACCGTCAGGCACACCGCCCCCCTGGTTTACCGGGCGAATGGCCAGCGTAGCGTCCTGATGTGAAAGCGTGTTCCAGGCCAGCAGTACGGCGCTAAGCATCACCAGTGCAATAAAGGCACAGGCAAAGCGGCGCATGGCGAGCGGTGAGATAACCATCGTTAACCTCGCGCTCCGTATTTTTTCTTCCACAGGACAACCAGCGAGCCGATCAGGCCGAAGACCAGCAGAACAACAGGCAGCAGCATCAGGCAGGACATCAGCTGATCTTCATATTTCATGAAGACCGGCGTCTTACCCAGCGCATAGCCCAGCGTCGTCAGGATCAGAACCCATAACAGGCCGCTCATCCAGTTGAAGAACTGGAAGCGTGCGCTGCTCAACCCGGACAGCCCGGCAATGGTGGGCAGCAGGGTGCGCACAAAGGCGATAAAGCGGCCAATCAGCAGCGCGGAAAGCCCATGCTTATGGAACAGGTGGTGTGCCCGCTGGTGATAGTGCGCAGGCAGATGGGAAAGCCAGTTCTGTACTATTCGGGTATTGCCCAGCCATCTTCCCTGGATATAGCTCACCCAGCAGCCAAGGCTGGCCGCGACGGTCAGTAATAAAATGGTTTGCGGGAAAGCCATTGCGCCTTTGGCACACAGCACGCCGACAAGCACCAGTAAACTGTCACCCGGTAAGAAGGCTGCAGGCAGCAAACCATTCTCAAGGAACAGAATCATAAACAAGACAAAATAGAGCATGCCAATCATGGAAGGGTTGGCCAGCGTTTCAAAATCCTGCGCCCAAAGGGCATGCAGCAGTTGGGTCAAAAGTTCCATTCAGTGTTCCTGGAAATCGGTTAACGTCTCGCCTGTTATCCGGGATAAACAGCACGGCGACATTGTTGTGATTTCATTATGGTCGCTCGCGGACACATTGCGGTGTGGCCAACACTGTTCCCTGTTAATTGGCTGGTTAGCAAGCACTAACTTTCAAAATAACGAAGTGAATCCAATTGTAACAAAGCCCAACGTTCTGCGTCACAGAATTTGCAGGGTGAGGTGATTTTGGCGTAAGCCCTGAAAGTGAGCGAGGGATTTTACAAAGGCTGACACTATATATGTTTTGCTTACCCATTCAGCCGGGGAGGCGCAGCGAAGCGCCTGCCGGTAGAAAGGTCGCCTATTTTACGCCGCTCGGGGCCGTATCGAGATGAACGACAGGATTATCGGCAAAAAGATAGCGGTCAGCGTTAAATTCGAAGTCGTCGCTGGTTTCATTGAAGAGCATCTGCTTGGTGTTTTCCAGGTGCTGCCACATGGCGAGCTTCGCGGCGTGGGGATCTTTACGAATCAGCGCCTTAAGGATTTGATCGTGGTCGTCACACCAGTTGTCCACGGTACGGGAATCAATATGATCGTGCAGTTTTTTCCAGTACGGGTTGTGAACGCGCTGAGTCCACATTTTCTCAACGATTGCCGCCAGCGCTGTATTTTGGGTTGCCAGGGCGACCTGAACGTGAAACTGCAGGTCCCACTCGGAATCACGGAAACATTTTTCCTTGCGAGCGTTCTCCTGGATCTCCATCAGCTTCATGATGTCCTGCTTGGTCACCTGCGTGGCGGCAAATTCGGCAATATTGCTTTCGATCAGCTGGCGAGCCTGGAGCAGCTCAAACGGACCGTAGCTGGCGAATTCTAGACTTTCATCCGCCACCGGAGAGTGTTTAGGCTGATTAGAAATAACGTGAATGCCGGAACCTTTGCGTACCTCAACGTAGCCTTCCACTTCCAGCATGATAATCGCTTCGCGCACCACGGTTCGGCTTACGCTTTTTTCATCCGCGATAAAGCGCTCGGCGGGAAGTTTATCACCGACAAGATAGACCCCTTGCTCGATGCGATCTTTCAGCTCGGCAGCAAGTTGTTGATATAGACGACGTGGTTCGGTGATTTCCATATGCGCTCCAGGCAGGGTACGGCAGATGATTTGTTATACCACTTTCACGGAATACTCTCCAGATTTTGCCATTAAAAAAGCCGCCCTGGGGCGGCTTCGGTGAAACGCATTTTCGCTAACTCTGCGTAGCTGGTCGCCCGAGAGACTCTTTCGCCAGCTCCTCTGCCGATTTGCTTTTCAGCACCGTCCAGATCACCACCGCGCCCAGCAGGTCGAAAATAGCCAGCACCGCGAACAGCGGGCTGAAGCCGATGGTATCCGCCAGCGCGCCGACAACCAGCGCAAACATCGTACTCGCGGTCCAGGCGGCCATCCCGGTCAGGCCGTTGGCGGTGGCCACTTCGTTGCGACCGAAGACGTCAGACGAGAGCGTAATCAGCGCGCCGGACAGGGACTGGTGCGCAAACCCACCGATGCACAGCAGCGCGATAGCGACGTAGGGGCTGGTGAACAGGCCGATCATGCCCGGGCCAATCATCAGCAGGGCGCCCATGGTCACCACCATCTTACGGGAAACAATCAGGTTCACCCCAAACCAGCGCTGGAACAGTGGTGGCAGGTAGCCGCCCACGATACAGCCCAGGTCAGCGAACAGCATCGGCATCCAGGCGAACATCGCGATCTCTTTCAGGTTAAAGCCGTAGACTTTAAACATAAACAGTGGGATCCACGCATTGAAGGTACCCCAGGCCGGTTCAGCCAGGAAGCGCGGCAGGGCGATACCCCAGAACTGACGGGTGCCCAGGATCTGCCAGACGGACATCTTCTTGCCATTGTTGGTCTGATGCTGCGCTTCCTGACCACCAATAATGTATTCGCGTTCTTCCTCGGAGAGTTTTTTCTGATCGCGCGGGTGTTTATAGAAAACCAGCCACGCCATTGCCCAGGCGAAGCTCAACACGCCAGAGATAATGAATGCCATCTGCCAGCTGTGCATCACGATGGCCCACACCACCAGCGGCGGCGCAATCATTGCGCCGATGGACGAGCCCACGTTGAAGTAACCCACCGCAATGGAACGCTCTTTAGCCGGGAACCACTCAGAGCTGGCTTTCAGCCCCGCCGGGATCATTGCGGCTTCTGCCGCACCGACCGCGCCACGGGCCAGCGCCAGGCCGCCCCAACTGCCTGCCAGTGCGGTTGCACCGCAGAATACCGCCCAGGCGATGGCGAAGAAGGCATAGCCGATTTTGGTACCCAGAATATCGAGAACATACCCAGCAACAGGCTGCATGACGGTGTAAGCGGCAGAATAGGCCGCGATGATGTAAGAGTATTGCTGCGTGGAGATATGCAGCTCTTCCATCAACGTTGGCGCCGCGGCTGCCACGGTGTTACGTGTCAGGTAGCCCAGCACGGTGCCCAGCGTCACCAGTGCGATCATATACCAACGTAACCCTTTAATTTTACGCATCTAAAACCTCATCGTTATGTTATTTCCGCGCCAGAGCACGGCAACCTCTCAACCGTTGCCGGGAGCAGTTGTGTAACGGGAGGGGCGTAGCCGGGAGAATGTCCCGGAACGGCCCGAACCTTGCCATAAGTAAGCGTGCATAAGTCGGTATCCGTACCGTTAAATCCGATGTGTCTCACACCGGTAACGCATTCCGTCGGCTTAGTGTTTGCGACGGCGAAACGATAACTTGTCATACAACTTTAAAAGGTGAGTGACATCACAAATGTATGATTCTTTGTAGGGACATTAATCGCTGCGCGAAAAGCCAGAAACGGCGCGGCCTGTAGAAGGGTTTACCCCATTGAGGGTAATTTATTTGTTAGCGTTTATTGATCTCACTCACGAAAAAAGCTTCGGTGGGTGGAAATTGGTGTGATAACTTTGCAGCATATGAACATACGCTTTCTGACGCTCCCGTAATGAGGAAGACGATAATGACGCCGTTTATGACCGACGATTTTCTGTTAGATACCGAATTTGCCCGCCGCCTGTACCACGACTACGCTAAAGACCAGCCGATTTTCGACTACCACTGCCACTTACCCCCGCAGCAGGTTGCCGAAAATTATCGTTTCAAAAACCTGTATGATATCTGGCTAAAAGGTGACCACTACAAATGGCGTGCGATGCGCACCAACGGCGTGGCCGAGCGCCTGTGTACCGGCGACGCGACCGATCGCGAGAAGTTTGACGCCTGGGCGGCAACCGTTCCGCACACTATCGGCAACCCGCTTTACCACTGGACGCACCTCGAACTACGCCGTCCGTTTGGCATCACCGGCAAGCTGCTTTCTCCCGCTACGGCGGATGAGATCTGGGACCAGTGCAATGCGCTGCTGGCGCAGGATAACTTCTCCGCGCGCGGCATCATGAAGCAGATGAACGTGAAGATGGTGGGCACCACCGACGATCCGATTGACTCCCTGGAGCATCATGCCGTTGTCGCCAAAGACACCTCTTTTGACATTAAAGTGCTGCCAAGCTGGCGCCCGGACAAAGCCTTCAACATCGAACAGGCCACGTTCAACGACTATATGGCGAAGCTGGCGGAAGTGTCCGATACCGACATCCGTCGTTTCGCCGATCTGCAAACCGCGCTGACCAAACGCCTGGACCACTTCGCGGCGCACGGCTGTAAAGTCTCTGACCACGCGCTGGACGTGGTGCTGTTCGCGGAATCCAACGAAGCCGAACTGGACAGCATCCTGGCGCGTCGCCTCTCCGGTGAATCGCTTAGCCAGCATGAAGTAGCGCAGTTCAAAACCGCGGTGCTGGTGTTCCTCGGCGCGGAATACGCCCGTCGCGGCTGGGTACAGCAGTACCACATCGGCGCGCTGCGCAATAACAACCAGCGCCAGTTCAAACTGCTGGGCGCGGATGTGGGCTTTGACTCCATCAACGACCGCCCGCTGGCGGAAGAGCTGTCAAAACTGCTGAGCAAACAGAACGAGCAAAACCTGCTGCCGAAAACCATTCTCTACTGCCTGAACCCGCGCGATAACGAAGTGCTGGGCACCATGGTGGGCAACTTCCAGGGCGAAGGTATGCCGGGCAAGATGCAGTTCGGATCCGGCTGGTGGTTCAACGATCAGAAAGACGGCATGGAGCGTCAGATGACGCAGCTGGCGCAGCTCGGTCTGTTAAGCCGCTTTGTCGGCATGCTGACCGACAGCCGCAGCTTCCTGTCCTATACCCGTCATGAATATTTCCGCCGCATCCTGTGCCAGATGATTGGCCGCTGGGTGCACGCGGGTGAAGCGCCAGCAGATCTCCAGCTGCTGGGCGACATGGTGAAAAACATCTGCTTTAACAATGCACGTGACTACTTCGCCATTGAACTGAACTAAGGCCGTCTGAGGTTGATATGCAATACATCAAAATCCATTCGCTGGATAACGTGGCCGTCGCGCTGGCAGATTTAACCGAAGGCACGGAAGTGGCCTTCGATAACCAGTCGGTCACGTTGCGCCAGGCCATTGGACGTGGACACAAGTTTGCCCTGATCCCCATTGCAAAAGGGGAGAACGTGGTGAAGTACGGTTTGCCCATCGGCCATGCGCTGGCGGATATTGCGCCGGGTGAATATATTCATTCCCACAATACCCGCACCAATCTCAGCGATCTGGACGAGTACAGCTATCAGCCTGAACTACCGAAGGCAGGCGTGCAGGCGGGGGATCGTGAGGTGCAAATCTACCGTCGCGCAAACGGTGATGTGGGGATCCGCAACGAGCTGTGGATCCTGCCGACCGTCGGCTGCGTGAACGGCATTGCGCGTCAGATCCAGACCCGCTTTCTGAAGGAGACCCACGATGCCGAGGGCATCGACGGGGTACATCTGTTCAGCCACACCTACGGCTGCTCCCAGCTGGGTGACGACCACATCAACACCCGCACCATGCTGCAAAACATGGTGCGCCACCCGAATGCGGGCGCGGTGCTGGTGATCGGCCTCGGCTGCGAGAACAACCAGGTCGACGCCTTCCGCGACACGCTGGGAAAATTCGACCCTGCGCGCGTTCACTTCATGGTGTGCCAGCATCAGGACGACGAAGTGGAAGCGGGCGTTGAGCAGCTGCATCAGCTGTATGAGGTGATGCGCCACGACAGGCGCGAGCCGGGCAGGCTGAGCGAGCTGAAGTTTGGCCTGGAGTGCGGCGGGTCTGACGGTCTTTCCGGCATTACCGCTAACCCAATGCTGGGCCGCTTCTCGGATTACGTGATTGCCAACGGCGGCACCACGGTGCTGACCGAAGTGCCGGAAATGTTTGGCGCGGAGCGCATTCTGATGAGCCATTGCCGTGACGAAGAGACGTTTGAGAAGACCGTCACCATGGTGAACGACTTCAAACAGTATTTCATTGCCCACAATCAGCCGATTTACGAGAATCCGTCCCCGGGGAACAAGGCGGGCGGAATCACCACGCTGGAGGAGAAATCCCTCGGCTGCACCCAGAAAGCGGGGGCCAGCCAGGTGGTGGACGTTCTGCGCTACGGCGAACGCCTGAAAACCCACGGCCTGAACCTGCTGAGCGCACCGGGTAACGATGCGGTCGCCACCAGCGCGCTGGCGGGGGCGGGTTGTCACATGGTGTTGTTCAGCACCGGTCGCGGTACGCCGTACGGCGGTTTTGTGCCGACGGTCAAAATCGCCACCAACAGCGAGCTGGCGGCGAAGAAAAAGCACTGGATCGATTTCGACGCAGGCCAGCTGATCCACGGCAAAGCGATGCCGCAGCTGCTGACGGAGTTCGTGGATACTATCGTGGAGTTTGCTAACGGCAGGCAGACCTGTAATGAGAAGAACGACTTCCGCGAGCTGGCGATCTTTAAGAGTGGTGTGACGCTTTAAGTGTTTTGTCGGGGGGCGCTAGCGCTTACCCGACCTACTGAACTTTAATCGGTGCGGCCTGATGCGCTCACCCTGACCCTCTCCCTGTGGGAGAAGGTACAAACACTAAAAACGGCAACCTCAGGGTTGCCGTTTTGCTGTTAACCTCGCAGCGCGTTCTTCGCTAAACGCGCGTCTTCCGCCTGACAGGCCGCTGCGGTGAACAGCACGTCGGTAGAGGAGTTCAGCGCGGTTTCGCAGGAGTCCTGCAGCACGCCGATGATGAAGCCGACGGCCACAACCTGCATGGCGATCTCGTTCGGGATGCCGAACATATTGCACGCCAGCGGGATCAGCAGCAGCGAACCGCCCGCCACGCCGGATGCGCCACAGGCACACAGCGACGCCACCACGCTCAGCAGCAGCGCCGTTGGCAGATCCACAGGAATACCCAGCGTTTGCACGGCCGCCAGGGTCAGCACGGTGATGGTGATCGCCGCACCTGCCATGTTCACTGTCGCACCCAGCGGGATCGACACGGAATAGGTATCGCGGTCCAGGTTCAGCTTCTCCGCCAGCGCCATGTTAACCGGAATGTTTGCCGCCGAGCTGCGGGTGAAGAAGGCATATACGCCGCTCTCGCGCAGGCAGGTCAGCACCAGTGGATAGGGGTTGCGGCGGATCTGCCAGAACACCAGCAGCGGGTTGATCACCAGCGCCACCAGCAGCATACAGCCGACCAGCACCATCAGCAGTTGCGCGTAGCCCCACAGCGCGTCAAAGCCGGTTGTGGCCAGGGTAGATGACACCAGGCCGAAGATACCGATGGGTGCAAAGCGAATCACGACCTTAACGATAAAGGTCACGGCGTTGGACATGTCGTTGACCAGGTTTTTCGTCGTTTCGTTGCCGTGACGCAGGGCGAAGCCCAGGCCGATCGCCCACACCAGGATGCCAATGTAGTTGGCATTCAGCAGGGCATCAATGGGGTTCGTAACCATGCTCATCAGCAGGCCGCGCAGCACTTCCACAATGCCTGAAGGCGGCGTGACGTCGCCCGCCGCAGAGGTCAGATGTAGCGTGGAGGGGAAGAGGAAGCTAAAGACCACTGCGGTCAGCGCAGCAGAAAACGTGCCCAGCAGATATAAAAAGAGAATCGGGCGAATGTTGGTTTTTTGTCCGTGTTGGTGATTGGCGATAGAAGCCATGACCAGCATCAGTACCAGCACCGGCGCAACGGCCTTCAGCGCGCCCACGAAAAGCGTTCCGAGAAGCCCCGTCGCTTCCGCGGCAGGTTTTGACACCAGCGCCAGCAGAATACCCAGAACCAGACCTACCAGGATTTGTTTAACCAGGCTACCCTGCGTCAGACGCGCAAGCAGGCCCTTAGATTGTGTGCTCATACTAAATTCCTAAGTGAAATTGTGTTCCATCCTGGATGTGCTCTAAGTCACATTTATTTCAGGGTGTAAATATTTGTTTGCCTGGTTGAGTATCAAGGAAAGCGGGGAAAGGCGGAAGAGTAAAATGCTGGATTTTACGTGTCACATCATATTTTTTAACTATTGAGTCACAAAAGTGTGTTAACCCTCTCCCCTTTGAGGAGAGGGTTAGGGTGAGGGGATTACTCCGCCTGCTGCTTTTTATCGTGCTGGCGGTTAACCCAGGTATTGATAACCAGCGTCACCAGCAGAATGCCGAACACCACGCCGAGCGAAATGGCGATCGGGATGTGGTAGAAATCGACGATCAGCATTTTGATACCGATAAACACCAGGATCACCGACAGGCCGTACTTCAGCATCGAGAAGCGCTCTGCCGCGCCTGCCAGCAGGAAATACATGGCACGCAGACCGAGGATCGCAAACAGGTTAGAGGTCAGCACGATGAACGGATCGGTCGTCACCGCGAAGATTGCCGGGATGCTGTCTACCGCGAAAATCACGTCGCTCAGCTCGACCAGAATCAGCACCAGCAGCAGCGGGGTAGCAAACAGCAGGCCGTTCTTACGCACGAAGAAGTGCTCGCTCTCGATCTTGTCCGTCATGCGCAGATGGCCGCGGATCCACTTCACCAGCGGCTTATCACCGATACCGGTATCGTCTTCTTTCGCCAGCGCCATTTTGACCCCGGTGAACAGCAGGAACGCGCCGAACACGTACAGCAGCCATTCGAACTGGGTAATCAGCCAACTGCCGGCGAAGATCATGATGGTACGCAGGATGATGGCACCCAGCACGCCGTAGACCAGCACGCGGCGCTGCAGGGCTGCAGGCACGGCGAAATAGCTGAACAGCATCAGCCAGACGAAGACGTTATCAACCGCCAGGGCTTTTTCAATCAGATAACCGGTGAGGAAGGCGAGTGCCTGAGGATCGGCCACCGCACGGCCTTCAGTCGAGGCCAGATACCACCAGAAGGCGGCGCAAAAGAGGAGCGAGAGGGTAACCCAGACCAGCGACCAGACGGCGGCCTGCTTAACGCTCATGCCGTGCTCGCCGCGACGACCCTGCAAAAAGAGGTCGATCGCCAGCATGATGAGCACGACAACCGCGAATCCGCCCCACAGCATTGGAGTGCCGACAGAATGCATACTATTTTCCTTACACATAAAAAACAAAAACGGCCATGGTCAGAAGACGATAGCCGTTAGCTTTTTATGCATAGACCTCGCCTTCCGGCAAGGTCTCACTAACAACCACGAAGGTTGCCCGGCGACCGGATGCATATTTTACGCATCGTAATGACGATCCACCGGCGAAGAAGTTACTCCCCTTTGCAGGTAACAAAATATGTCAGACCATCGGTTTCGTCAATGGCCTGCGCCGTTTCATTACACAGCTTTACGCGATCGCTTCCGCGCCTATGCCGTCTGCCGGGAACACCACGCCGGTCTGGCGGCGGATCTCGGTTTGCAGCTTCGCCGTGGTGCGGCTTACCGCAAGGCCTGGGTGATTCACTTCGTTGTCTTCCACCAGACGGGCGAAGACCTCTGCCTCATAGAGCATAGTGTTAATATGCTGAGGCTGCGTCAGTTCCTGCGCTTTGCCGCCGCGCGGCACGAAGCTCACCTTCTGGCATTCGGAGATCTTCTCGATGACCAGCGACCCGGCTTCGCCCTGAATTTCGCTCGGCAACACGGAATCGCTCACCTTGGAGTGCTGCAGCGTGACGCTGAAATCACCGTAATCCAGCACCACCAAACCGTGTGCATCCACGCCGCTCTCCAGCAGGCTGGCGGTGGCCGTAACGCCGTGCGGCTCGCCCCACAGCGCTACGGCAGAGGCCAGGCAGTAAAAACCGATATCCATAATCGAGCCGTTTGAGAACGCCGGGTTAAAGGTATTCGGATTCTCGCCGTCCAGATAGCGCTGATAGCGCGACGAATACTGGCAGTAGTTGATAAAGGCTTTTCGCACTTTGCCAATTTTCGGCAGGGACTGCTGCAGCAGAAGGAAATTCGGCAGGCTGGCGGTTTTGAACGCTTCGAACAGCACCACCTGGTTTTCGCGGGCAAGCGCAATGGCCGCTTCCACTTCCTCAATATTCGAGGCCAGCGGCTTCTCGCAAATCACGTGCTTTTTGTGGCCGAGAAACAGCGCCGTTTGCGGGAAGTGCAGGGAGTTCGGGCTGGCGATATAGACCGCGTCAATGGCGTCGCTTTGCGCCATTTCATCCAGGGAGGTGAAGAGATGCTCGACGAGGTAGTCGTTAGCAAAGCTCTGCGCCTGCTCAAGGCTGCGGGAATAGACTGCGGTGAGTTTAAGTTTGCCGGTTTCGTGGGCGGCGTCGACGAACTGGCGCGTGATCCAGTTCGTTCCAATGACTGCGAAACGTATCATAAACGTTTACGTACTCCGTAGCGGGGAACCTTTAGCCACTGTAGCACGGGATTATTGCAAAACCAGTGCGCTATTCCGCATTACCATTTAACGATAAATGCGTAAGCCACAGGCGGGTATCAAACTCCAGCTGGTGATACTGCGGCTCCATGTGGCAGCACAGGGAATAGAACGCTTTGTCGTGCTCTTTCTCTTTCAGGTGCGCCAGCTCATGCACCACGATCATCCGCAGAAAGGCTTCCGGCGCGTTACGAAACACCGTCGCCACGCGGATCTCCGCCTTAGCCTTCAGCTTGCCGCCCTGCACGCGGGAGATGGCGGTGTGCAGGCCGAGCGCGTTTTTCAGCACGTGGATCTTGTTGTCGTACATCACCTTGTTGATCGGCGGCGCGCTCTTCAGATATCGGCTTTTCAGATCCTGCGTATACTGCCAGAGCGCCTTATCGGTCGCGAAATCGTGCGTGCCGGGGTAGCGTTTTTCCAGCACCGCGCCGAGCTTCTGCTCGGCAATCAGGCTGCGAACCTGAGTCAGTAAATGCTCCGGGTAGCCCTGGAGATAAGTAAGTTGGTTCATCAAAAGCCCAAATTAATGCGAAAACGGGTATACTCACGCACCCTTTTCAGGGATACGCCAAATTTTACCATTCAGGAGGGCCGATGAGCCACTTAGACAACGGTTTCCGTTCACTCAACCTTAAACGTTTCCCGGAAACGGACGACGTAAACCCGCTTCAGGCGTGGGAAGCGGCGGATGAATATCTGCTGCAGCAGTTGGATGAGACTGAAATCCGCGGCCCGGTTCTGATCCTGAATGACGCGTTTGGTGCCCTGGGCTGCGCCCTGGCAGAGCACACGCCTTACAGCATTGGCGATTCCTACCTGAGCGAACTGGCGACGCGTGAAAACCTGCGCCATAACGACATCGACGAGTCCAGCGTGAAGTTCCTCGACAGCACCGCGGACTACCCGCAGGCGCCGGGCGTGGTATTGATCAAGGTGCCAAAAACCATGGCGTTGCTGGAGCAGCAGCTGCGCGCGCTGCGTAAAGTCGTCACGCCGGAAACCCGCATCATTGCGGGTGCCAAAGCGCGCGATATTCACACGTCGACGCTGGAGCTGTTCGAGAAGGTCCTCGGCCCGACCACTACCACGCTTGCCTGGAAAAAAGCGCGCCTGATCAACTGCACCTTCAGCGCACCGGAGCTGGCCGACGCGCCGGAGACGCTGAGCTGGAAACTGGAAGGCACCGACTGGACCATCCATAACCATGCGAACGTTTTCTCCCGCACCGGGCTGGATATTGGGGCGCGTTTCTTTATGGAGCACCTGCCGGAAAACCTGGAAGGGGAGATTGTCGATCTGGGCTGCGGCAATGGCGTGATTGGCCTGACGCTGCTGGCGAAGA
>OKVJ01000041.1_pt1 | contig 61628 bp, 79 predicted proteins | sample 1606921 | NCBI WGS metagenome assembly OKVJ01 (sample SAMN03281016, study PRJEB24777) | human gut metagenome | isolation source: fecal sample PR161 from 1 month old female Malay infant, caesarean...
CTGCGGAATTCAGGCGAATGCTGTTTACGTGGTTTCTTACTTACGGTTGCTGATTTAGTCATGTGAGATACCTCTGTCTGGGAGTTTACTCACTTAGTCGCGTGTCCACTATTCGCGGGTAGGATCATTACGCCAGTGTCTATAAGCGGCTTTGATGAACCCTTCAGAGCTATCGTCACCGGAGAGTTTGGAGTCCAGGTGCCACCAGAAATACTCTTCTTGACCCCATCCACCATAAATACGCCAGCCGCATTCAGAAACTGAGAAAAGGTAGCTCTACCGAGCAGAATTTGCGTTACTCCATTTGTAGCGAACCTTTCCAGCCGAGAGACCGATGCGTCGAAGTATGTGCGCATGAATGGGCGTGCTGGAATTGTTCTAGTGCCGAATTCGTTCCATGCCGCGTATTCAGCGACAAGAACTCCATCATTAACCTCGCCCTTCTGAATGCCTACAACTACCTCTTTGCTTCCGGTTGCCTTGATCTCCCGCCTGAACCTTTCCCATTGCCGCTTGTTGTCTGTGATTTTTACGGACACAAGCATCCCCCCACGACTCCGCGAGTCATAATAGAAAATCCTGCCCCCCTCTTCTTGCGGAGAAGTTGCAGCAGGTTTCCGTATGTAGTCCCGCTGAGGTAATCGGTATCACTTGATACGTTTCCATAAGTGATTGCCAGATCACCCTCCTTGCGTGAGAGGATGCGACCAGATGATGTGGAACCGTTATCAGAGTAACCGCCAGGCGATGCCATGATATGGGCAGCCATTAGAGCCAGAGCCACGTTATATGCGTCTCCGTACTCGTCTTCGCAAACAAAAAGTGATGCCAGGTCGATGTAACCCTGAACAACCTCATCAGGAACAGCCGCAAATTCAGGCGCTAGCTTGCGGAAGATTTCCAGAGGCGTAAGACCTTCAAATGCGGCAATGTTCATTACTTCTTGTCCTTCTCTTTTTTCTCTACCTGACTGGCGGTTACGGCTTCATCTTTATTAGCGAGTCGCAGCTCACCTTTGGTGATGGATGCCTGCACCGTTTTATTGTCCTTCCAGGAATCATCTACTTCGGCAGTCTGACCCGGAGCCAGTTTCTGGCCTGCGATGTAATACAGTCGTGCTGATGCGTTAGTAATTTTCATTGGTAATCCTTAAGAAAAGAGGCCGAAGCCTCTTAAATGCCTTTGATGAGATGCATGGTCAGCGGCAGGTAAACCTGAACGCCGGTAGCGCGGCTGTGGCATGGAATCTTGAACGCCAGGTTGTTAGCCTGCGGCGGCAACTGCTCAAACGGCTGCGGGATTTCCATGGAGGCGTTGTCAGCACTACGCTCCATCACCAGCGCTGCTTTAGTGCCGGTGCCGTCGATGTCTTCCAGCTCGTTAACACGAACCCACTGCATGCCCGGATACTGGGTATTGAAGTAGGTCATGTAAGATGTGTTGGTGTTAGGCATCGGCTTGGACAGTACTTTAAAGGCGCTTGGCGGCAGTGCGATAACGTTCGCCGCGTGCAGGCCTTTGGTCACCGTTTCGATAGCGGATACCGCATCTTCCAGTTCGCCTGAAGCGATTGCGCCAGTTGTCCAGCCAGCAGAGGTGGTTACCGGGATGTTTGGGTGATCGAGCACGCCGACAATCTGATAATCGGTATCGCCATAGAAAGCCAGGTCATTAACTTTGACGTCATGAGCGCGGCGGGCAGCGTTGGCCAGTCGAGTAGGAAGGTTTTTCCCGGTCGCCTGAGAAGCGCGAATTTCCATCAGGCTGTACTCGTAGAAGTTGCCCAGACTGAATACCTTGCCAGTTTCTTCTCGGTAGTTAACGCCCACGTTTGGCAGGTCATCTGCATAATCTGCGATGATCCGCGCCATGCCCACTGCATCCCATACGCCGTACGTGAAGGTCTTGGCGTACGATGGGATTTCAGATGTGACCGGGAACAGCGTGGTCGCGGTCAGTGCGGGATATTCTTTTTCGTAAACCTTGGACTTAACGTAGTCCAGCTCACGAGCCAGGAAGATGGATTCACCTTCATCCAGTCGAATTCCGTTGGCCGCCGCCCCATGTTCAATAGCGGTAAGATCCGCTTCGTCGTAATTCATATTTTCCATTGTTATTCCTTATGCCTCAGAAGAGGCTGGCTCTGAGGTCTGGTTGCGGATTTGTACTTCAGCCAGATTCACAGCGGAACCAGTGTTGTCGGTGAATGTGGTGAATTTGCCGGTAAGCACCCAGCCCAAGGCGGGAGAGCCGCCGGTGGCCGCCACTTTGCCAGCGTCATCGCCGGAGGTAATCACGTTTACCAGCGCACCCATAGTTGGTGCGGCTGTCAGAGTGGTTACTGCCCAGATTCGACCCCAAGTCATCACGTTAACCGCATCACCTGCTTCGTATTGACCCTTAACGCAGCCATAGTGACTGAAGCGGCAAATGCCCATCAGGTTGGCGGCGTCACCAGCTGCAGAAACCTGCTTAACAACGCGCTTATCATTGGCATTAGATACCCGTGCAACGACGTAGCCAGGCTTGATTGCGCCCTGAGCGGCGTTGCAGCCATCGGTGATCTGGTGGGTGGAGTCTGAACGCATACCCGGCATTGCGATCTGCATGTCGTTGTCGTAGGAAGTTTGAACAGGCATTATGCTGTCTCCTTTTTGCCGCTCATGCGGTCGAGCATTTTCTGGCGAGCTGCTTTAGCGGCTGGCCCGTTTTCACCGTCATTGCGCGATTCGGCCTTGTCTTGGTTGACGATCTTACGCTGCTGCTCCATTGGCGCCGCCTCGATAGCCATATCGAAAGCAACATTGACATAGGTGTCATCTTTACCGTCGAGCTTCATCGCAGGCTTCAGCTTGGCAATTACGGCCTTTTTGACTGCAATGTCATCCATGCCGTCATGCTTGATGCCGTGTTTATCTGCCTTCGCCTCGAGGTCGGCGCGAGCCTTGATGGTGGCGGCGGCGTCTTCTCGAGCCTGCTTCAGCTTATCTTCGAAGCCAGCCGCGTCAGCTTTCAGAGTGTCGCGTTCGGCGGTGATCGTTGAAATAGTGGTTTGCGCTTCGGACAGCTTGGTATTAGCGTCCTCTGCATCCTGTTTAAGGGCGTTGAACGCCACGACGACTTCAGGTGAAGCGTCGTACTCAAGCCCGTTGTCGAGTCGCAATTTCTGCATTGTTTTACCTTCTGGTTGGTTGTCGTCATCGTCTAAAGTGATTTCTTCGTCACCGTCGAGATTCAGGGTTGCTACATCACCAGCCCGAGCTTTCGATACAAGGGCAAGATGATTGATGCGGATGTTTCGTTGAACGGCGTCATACGGCTGCCCATTCCACTCTCCCGGCGTCTCGTCGAGGTCAAGCCGGTAACCGAGGGATAGTTGCTTTGTTTTGCCGCTAGTAGCCGATGTGATTGCGCTTTCGTCGTAGACCATGACAGGAACTTTGACGTTGTCGCCGTCCTGTCTGCCCGGCTCAAGCATGGTGCCAACCATGTGTTTTTTGGCGTTTCGGGAGTTAACCGCGCCAGGGTGGCCGATGGTGATCGGCTTGCCCTTAAAGCTTGCCAAAGAGTCAGCGTTGAATACCTCTTCTGGCGGGCGTAGTTCGCGTCGTACCGAGCCGTCTGGATTTCGGTATAACTGGATGCCAATGCGGCCAACTACCGGAACATCCTCCAGATATCCATCCTCATTTACGGACGCACGAAGCTCTCCCACATCGAAGCGAGATACTGTTTTCATGTTTTGCCTTATTGTTTCTTATTGGCTTTTATGGCTCAACGCGCAAACAAGCCAACGAATTGTTTTACAAGCAGCATGTAGGGGATGAACATCGCAATAAATACTGCGAGGGGCAGAACGGCCCCAGCCATGAGCACCCCTAAAATGATCTTGAGCCTTTCAATTTTGTTCATCTCTGCCCTCTCCGATGTCACTTATGATGCATAGAGTGCGAGTGGCTTCCGGGCTGGCAAATGATAAAATCCGCCTCACTATCCCATAACCGACTGCTAGGCGTTGCCATCTTTAGGAGGTTGCAGATATTAACCATTTGGCTTTCAGTTACTTTATATGCCCCGCCTGCGACACCCTGGTAAACGCCGAATCCGACATATTTGACATCGCTGACCTGTGCACCAGTAGCTATAATTTCCTGGATGATCTCGCGCAATCTCTCTACGTTTTCCACTATCACTCTCCAATATCAAAAACAGAACCAGCCCAGTCAGGCTCTGCATAGCATCGGCAGCGGATTGGCTGCCCGGGGTGACCATCGGGTGGCGGGTTATTCCACTTGTACGATTTGCCTTCACGCGCTCTGTGCTCTGGCCTTTCGCGCTCATCAAGAACACCTCGCCACTTGTATCCAGATATCCCGGCATCGGCCTGTCGCTGCTTTGTTAGTGCGGCGTTGGCTTTCCCGATCTGGTCTACAGCAATCAACTTTGCTCTTCGCTCAGTGACACCGTAGCGCTCCTGAATCTGCTTCTTGATAGTGTCGGCACTGGAGCCATTCATTACGCCACGCTGAATGATGCCTTCCATGTCAGATAGCTCATCAGCAGGGATGGACTTAATCAGCCTGACGTTTTCAGCGACCCAAAGTTCTTGCATTTCACGAAGCCACGCCTCAGCTCGATAAGCATCGACACCCAGCACGCCAGATGAAACAGGAATAGTGGTTTGTCCGGCGATGACTGCTTGAGATGGCGGGAGGTCTACGCCCGTTCCGCCCTTAACGATTAGGCGCCATTGTTTATCGTTGAACTGACTGGTAAGCGAGAAGAATGACGGCAGGCGCTCGATTACCGGCTGGAATATCCTGTTACCTGCATTGCGCAGATAGGGCAGAATGGCCGCCATGTCGTCCTGCCATCCATCGAAGCGGATATCACCGTATGTTGAGTTGATTTCTCTGTTGAACTGCCTGGTGGCTTTCACAAGCGCGCTGGTGTAGTCACGCTCTACTCCGTAGGGATGAAGCCATACTCTAGCCATCATTCATCTCCGGGTAGACGTAGCCTCCGCGTTTTTGCAGGGTAGCGATGCCTTCATCGTTACTTACCCATCCAAGCTGTGAATAACGCTCATCAGCCTGTGACCACAAGTTCGCAGTTTCTGCCTGCTCTTTCTCGGTAGGGACAGATAGTGGATTGAACTTGATTGTCCATGTTGGGTCGCTAGTGAGGAGACTAACCGCCTTTTCAACTGCAGGTCTCGCCTCGTCTTTCTGCTTGCGCCCAATTAGCTGCTTCCATGACTCAGGAACGGTGGTTTTATCCGCGCCCTGACCTGTCGGTGTCTTAGTGAAAAGGATTTGCTCGTCAATGCCTGTAAGCGCAGAGATACGCAGCTGCTTACGGTCTTGAACGTCAACTACGCCTTCAAGCGAGCCGTTAAGCAACTCGTACTTCTCAGTTTTGGCATCAACCCCGATCGTGTTCCCGTTACTGCGTGTCATGTCCACCATGTTAAGGCGGGCTTGCACCGTTTCTCGCCCTTCCCCATCCTTACAGAGCTCAGCCAGATCATCGGCAGACCAAACACCCTGCTGCTTACGCTCAAGAAGGCTTGTAGCATGTGCATGACTCATGCCGTAGTCAGTCAGTGCCTGATAGATGCCTTGCAAGCAAGAAGCGCCCCAGCCCTGATTCTGATGTCGAATTTGGTTCGGCAACCGCTCGCCGTCGAAGATGTGGCACCGGCTAGCGTGTACGTAATATGGGGTGCCAGAGATAGGGTTAATCTGGTACTGAATGATTTCCCCATAGGTCACGCTATCTGGGTTTAGATCGCGCAAGAACGGCTGTACCTGGTAACGGTCATACACCCGAACAAACTCAAGCTCACCGTCACCTAGCTCTGATGTTAGTTCTCCGCCGTCATTGACACCGAACAGCATCAGAGAGCCGCCATATAAGCGAGCCCATGCCACTGCGTCAGTAAACTGCTGAGTCAGGTTTAGCTCATCCCACCGAGACATGATTTCTGGCTCGTTGTTTGCACCTTCCACCGTAAATCCGGCACGGAACATCTCATCGGCCACGACATCGACAATGCGCCGGCCTAATCCGTCTCCAAGATAGATGCTATCAAGAACCCCGCGCGTCAGCAGGTGTGCCGTGCGGATGCGGCTATACGCCGATCTGTCGCCACCGGTGCCAATGTTCATGAACACATTCTGATAGCTGTCCATGCGTGTTTGCTTGTCGATTTTCTTCTGCTGTCTATTGTTACGTTTAGCCATTGCCTCACCTTAACTGGCAAGAGCCTTTAGCCTCGCCAGAGCGTTAGAAGTTGGCGCAAAGGCCATAATCAAGGAGTCGGCCATGTTCGGCGAGGGTATGCCGCGCTTTTTCATGTCCTTTTTACTCTCAACTTTCACCCTGCCGTTGCCGTCGTAATCGATACGGGGGCGTGACAATTCAGCCTTGAGGTATTCAAGGTTTTTTATTTCAGAAGAGAGGCTTATTAATTGGTCGTCTGGAAATGTTTCGCCATGCTCTATAGCTCTCCAGGTGTTATAGAATCTCTGCCTTACCAGCCACCACGCCTGCGCCTTTAGGTTGGAGAACATGTCTTTGTTCGTTTTCCCTGGCATGTATTCGCGATCTGGCTCAAATACAGCAGCCGCAGCGTTGAAACCTTCAACCTGGCTTTTGGCAATCCGGTTTAGCTGAGCCTTTACGCCGGCGCCGACACCGATTGAATCGTAAATAACCTTGTCAGCGTTGATGCTGTCTGCGTACTGGTTAACCCTGTTAGCAGACTCGATGACATCGCCACGGCTCCATTCCTGCACATCTTTTACTACTGCTCCGTGAGCCATTGTGATCGCGTTGCTATCTTCGCCTTCGTCTGCAACGTCAAAGCCAATTCTCTTAGCGCCTGATGCCGTGAAGTTGAGTTTGATGTGTGCGTCTACTGCAGCTGCGATCCATGAAGGCTTGATAATCGCTAGGTCGCTATCTGCTACTGGATGACCTTCCCAGATATGCTGGTAGAGGTCGAAGTCTTTGCGCTTGCACTCTTCCATTTCCAGGCGCAGAACGTCAGGGAAGTGAGGGTTATCGTTCCAGTTAACGGTTAGCAGGCAAATGTCATCGGGTGGGTTGATAACGAATCGTTGGTGCGTGTCGTCGAGGATGTTCTTCGGGTTGTAGCTTACCCATATCTCACTACCGGGCTTACGGATGGTAGGTATCAGCACATCCCAACTGGCCTTGGTCACTGCCTCGGCCTCTTCTATCCAACAGATGTCAATGCCTTCCAGTGACTTCACTTTCGTGATGTTGTTCTTTATGCCGTAGAACATAAACAGGCTGTTGGTGGCAATGTGCCGGATGTAGACCTTCTGAATCTCGAATTCGTGGTTGTAGCCTTCGCGTTCGATAGTGTCGGCTATCAGTTGGATAACGGAGTCAGCAATACTGGCCTGAAACTCACGAGCGCACAGGAAACGATATGAACCTCTGCGCGCTATCTCAACAAGCAGGCGTGCGATTGACCATGACTTGCCGCTGCCTCGACCGCCCTTTGCCACCTTGTAGCGATGAGGTTTAATGAACGGCTTGAATACAGGGTTAAGTTTCGTCATCTTCAAAAAGTTCCGACAATGGCTTTGTGGCCGTAATCGTTAGCTTCGACTCTTTCGGAGGTTCCCATCCCTGCAACTCTGCGAGTTGCTTGATGGCAGCTTTCGGATCGTGAAGCTTGATTGATATTCCACGCTTACCCGCCGTGAGCTCTGAGATCGCTGATAACGAGCCAGCGCTCTGCAATGCTGAATCTTTAAACTTCCAGCCAGCCTGGATGATTGGCTTGCCGTTATCTTCTGTGCCGAGCTCTACCTCGCTAAATTCAACCATCTCATGCAAAGATGCCCTTCCCATCACTGAAAGCCGTTCCAGGGCTTCCTGTCGCGTCATAACCGCGTTTGTGATGGCTTCCTTGTTCATCTCATCGATAAATGCCTTTACCTTAGGATTGGTTAGGATTTCACTCGCACATGCACTGGCGGTTTCATCTTTCTTGGCCTTACCACCGGCTTGTTTGTACGCATCAATTTGGCTAAGCCCCTTTACGATGCCTAACGCAAACTTCTGCTGTAGTTTTGTCAGATCATCGAATAGGGCTTTCTGGTATTCAGTTAGCTCCATGTCGATTCCTTGTGGTTGTCATTATCGAAGCCCCTCAGTGAAGAGCTTCTGTAATGCCGCTATTTGCCGACGCAATTCTGCGTTGGCTACCCTGCTTTCGCTTCCATAAGCGTGACCATGTCAGGGTCCATCTGACTGACGATCCGCTCACGAGCGCAATTGAGAAGCTTCTTGCGACCACCGACGCCCCACTTATTCATTGCCCGGGCACATGCGCTGACCTCTTTGGTCTCATTTGCGATCAGCAGGTCAAGCCTGTTGAGGCGAGACATATTGGTGATGCCGTTAAGTACCGCTTCCCGGAATGTTTCATAAACGCGAATTTCAAATTCAGGCCTGATCCATGCCGCATAGCGAATAGCTAACAACTCAGCAGCCCAGACGCCTTGGTTAACACCACCATTCACAATGTTAAGTGATTGATTTTCTTCCAGACGACATTTTTGTCCTCTGGAGTCCAGTGCAGAAACAAAGCGCTTTACCGCTGCACTTCGTATGAATTTATTCGGCCTTTGTGATTCTGTCGCCTCACCATTGGCAACGGCTGCCGCATGCAGATCGTTCAGGTTATATCTCCCTGCGGAGTCAACCCGGACAGAAATGCCGTAGACATTCACGGTTTGTTTTGTCATGTCGGTAATTACCTTTTAGTGATGAACCTTGTCTCACAGGAAATCCGGCCCTCAGAGGCTCCGACAGCCAGCCGGCATCCTCAAGGGTCATCCTGAAAGGTTCTGAGTGGTGAAGTGCGCGTGAGATGCGCGGTGAAATTCGGATACAAAAAAGCCCCGCGGATGCGAGGCTGTTATTTGAGGCACTGCTCTTTGATGTAGTCCTGCATGCCGCGAATCATTTTGTCAGCGGTTGCGATTCCGTCCCGGTGATCGAAATAATTCCGCCGAGCGTCTGGAGTAAGTTCGGGGGCTCCTGCATCATCCACGCCGGAGGTGGAGGTGGCTTTGGGCACTCCAGGGCAGGTTGCGGCGATGCGCAGCCGTTTAGCGCCAGAATCGACATCCCGACGCAAATCGTTAATGGTTTTTTTCGCATCGGACAATTCCTTCGTATATTTGGCATCCAGTGCAGCGACATCACGCTGGCGGGTCTGCATGTCTTTGATAGTGGCGTTAGCCAGGCGGAGACTTTTGGTGGCTTTGTCGCGCTGGTCTTTATAGGTGATGGCGTTGTCGCGATAGTGATTAACACGCCATGCCAGCAGCACAATAACCAACATAGCGACAATCGGAAGCCAGAACTTCTTTAGCAAAGAAACAATGACGGCGTTCATAATGCAGTCTCGTTTACCTTCCCACCTGCGGCTTTGAACTTCGCTATCAGCGCATCAGCCTTATGTTCGAACTGACCGTAACCAGCGCCCGGCAGCGATGCCCATATATTGCTGCAGCGGTCGATGGCTTGACGGATATCACCGCGATCAATCATCGGTAACGCCCCGCGCTCTTTAATCTGCTGGAGAGCAACAGCGTCCTGGTTAGATGGAGAAAAATCATTCAGTCCAAGTTGCTTGCGATACGCATCCCAGTAACGCGCCAGTAGTTGATAGCGCCCCGCAGCAGTTGATTTAAGTCTCGGATTCAGCGTAATCAATTTGCGCGGATGATCGCCGTAATCAGTAAACAGCGACCCACCAACAATTACATCGTAACCGTGGTTTTTGGTCGGTTGCCGTCCGTTGTCCGTACCTTCTGACCATGCCAACATGTCCAGAAACGCTTTACGCTGAGGATTAATTGTTTGCATTCTTCATCCCCGTCAGACGCTCCCAGAAGTACGTCAGTGCCACGGAGCCCATCGCCCCGCTGATGCCAGACGTAACCAGAATCATGTAAAGACTCAGCCCGCTTTCAACGCTGATCAGTCCACCAATCAGGCCGGTAAAGCCGGACACTGCAATTTGCGCCAGCGCGTTGATCCAGCTCCAGGTAGCTTTGTTCTGCTTAACGTCAATAAGGTATCGGACCAGGCCGCCCCAGCATGACAGAGCAAGGACAATCAGCCATGACACTCCGGCAATGCTTTCTTTATCTTGCATACGTTTAGCCATATCACCTCCGAAAAAACGGGGTGCTGTTTGTATAGTGGGGAAAGGCCGTCAGACACGATAGCTACGTGGCATCTGGAATTGATTGTCTGCGGCCTGAATAAAAAACCTGGCGACAAGCCAGGAAGATGAGGGTAAGGCAATGTTGGCTCTCTGGCCGTAAATACCCTGGCTGGGTTTGGCTCGCCTGGCTGGATTCGAACCAGCGACCAACCGCTTAGAAGGCGGTTGCTCTTTCCTCTGAGCTACAGGCAAATAAAAAGCCACCGGCGTTAACCAGTGGCTTGATGTTTATATGCGGTTCTATGGCTGAGCCTCCGACTTGACGCATCCCAAGTCCTCATAACGGCTTATCTCAGCTAGCCTACACGTCTTTCCGTAGTGTCAGCAGACCTCTCAGCCTGCGATGGTTGGAGTTCCAGACGAACCGTCGAAGTTACCAACTAGGCGGTATCAATGGTAAGCACCGCCTCTGTTATCTCACCACTCCGCTCTTTCGCCTTTGACGTCCGAGCATACCTGAAAATATACACTTCTATTTCGCCAAATCAAGTTATTTAAGAAATATTTTTCATTTAAGCAGCAATTAGAGAAATCTCATTCTCCATTTCGCGCTTCATTGCATAGAAAAATTCTGCTTCGAATACTTTTTCACACCAGACAACCCGGCGGCGGCAAGCCTGGATATCTAATCCGGTGATCAGGTGCATCTTCCTGGCGATATCTTGCGTGCAGTTGCGTTCGCAGTATCGTTTAATGGCGTAATCGCGGACTGGGCTTTCACGGTGGAATAACTTGACCATCACCTTTTCAACGAACGCTGCATCATCTGATTCTTTGGCGAGAGCGATGATGTTGCTGGCAGAGGATTGAGGGATGACCAGTTCGCGAGCTTTCTTATAGAGTTCCTCACCTCTCAGCGCCCCACCCTCGTCGCTATAAAGCCAGTTGACCATTCTCTCGATGTGTCCACCCATATCAGGATTCCATTGAGTCCGGATCATCAGGCGGCCAATAACGTTAACAGCGCCAGCTGGTGAGTCATCGCCGCGATTAATTCTGCCCCACACTGACATCATGTACTGCACCCAGGCTCGTTGCTTGGTTGTGATGGTCTTCTTAGGATGCTTCCAGACACGCCGGAAATGGGCGTCATCGACAAAGTTAACCATGGTGTAAATTGGTGTGAGCTTTCTCATTACGCGGCTTCCTTCTGTGGCTGGTTGGTTTTGGCCTGGCTGTGCTTTGCTACTGGCGGCATCTTGGCGCGCTTAACGCTTTCTGCCTGGTATTGGAGGAAGTCGGCGTGGTTCATGCGGCCTCCTGTCGGCGGCCCCGGAGTTTTTCCAGCGCGCGGGCTTTACGGGTGAAGATGGATTTGATGCGCTGCAGGTATGGGATATCGAAGCGGCGCGGCTCGTTATCAGACTCAAGGCGCTCGACACGTTCCAGGCCAATGCGATCAATCAGCCGGATTCGATACTCGACAGCATTTCCGCTCAACTGCCGGTTGCACCGTGTACAGGCCGAGTGGACGTTAAACACGTTGAATTTGAGATGTGAGGCGGCACCACGTGATCGGTAATGGCTGGCGTCGATGGCGCTCCCGGTCAGGTAGTTGCTCTTGCCGATCAGGGGATTTCCACAGCTAACGCACTCTTTCCCCTCGTCGCGGATCCTGATGTAGCGGTTGAAAGCAGACTGGGCCTCTTTATCCCACTGGGACTTAGTCTTGAAGGACTCGCGCATCTTCTGGCGGCGTTCACGCCCTTCCTTCTCTGCCTCTTTCTGCTCCTTGATCCGTTTAGCCTCGGCTTTCACCTTCTCTTTAGCTCGCAACTCCATAGCGTAGATAGCGCCGTGAGCCGGGCAGCACCAACGGATATTGGCGTATTGCGGGATGAACCACTCGTTGCATACCTTGCACTTACGGCGGGTTGGTTTACGCATGGTCACCGCCCTGAACCTGCACCAGTGTTAGATTTCCGCAGAAAACGGCACCGGTATCGATGTACATTTGGTTGGCGTATTTGAGAGGCTGACGCGCTGGGGTGTGGCCGAAAATAAACAGGTCGGCACCGGTAATCTCCGAAACAATGCCGTCCTGCGCATCGCTGATTCGCTCACGATTCCAGATAACCATTTCCTCTGGAACTGGCTTGTTGAATTCATACTCGTTGTGAGGGTAGTCGGCGTGGCAGATGACCACCTTCCGGTCGCCGGTTACCAGTTCGATGATCAGCGGAAGGTCAGCCGCTTTGTGAGCCAGCGCCTTAGCCAGAATCTCTTTGTCGTAGTCCAGATAGAAGAACCAGCCGCCGCCATTTGCCACCCAGTGATTAACGTTGCCATGCGCTGACAGGCCATCAATCATCATCTGCTCATGGTTGCCACGAACTGCCCGGAACCATGGCTGAGTAATCAGATCCAGGCACTCCACGTTTTCGGTGCCGCGGTCGATGAGGTCGCCAACGGAGATAAGCAGATCCTGCGCCGGGTCGAAGTCCACGTTGCCAAGCTGGGTCATGAGGTTGGTGTAGCAGCCATGCAGATCGCCGACTACCCAGATATTGCGCCAGTCAGCGCCGTTGATGCGTTGATAAATGCTCATGCGGATTTCCTTCTGGCGCGCAGGCGTAACCAGCGCACGTCATAGAGATGGGCGGAATAATTGAATGTCGGGATGTCCGAAGGCTTAGCGACCGGCTTGCGCTTACTGCGTGCCGGCACCTTGAAGATGTGATTGCTCATTACGCGAGCGAGAGGGCTAGCCACTGGCACCTCCAAAGCGAGAGGCCCATTCCATTGCTAAGCGGGATTCATCGCCCCAACGGACGTTACGCTCAGCACCAAAGGCATGGATTAGCTCGATGAGGTCGCGCATCTGGCCGACGGTCATTTTGCTGGTTGACTGGCCCAGCACCACGAAGCCATCACCGGTGAGGTTCGGCACGACTTCCTGCTTAACCAGTGCGGCGGTGAAAATATGCTTCCAGTTCTCAGAGGAGAGCTTGCGGCCATGCCATTCAACCTGGTTGCTGATGTCGCCCAAAATTGCCCAAAGCTTGGAATTCTGGTCGATGGAGCGGGTCATCTCTTTTATCTCGATGACGACCGGTCGCTTCTCGTTGAGCTGCAGCTGGTTAATCGCGCTGATGGCATTGGCGCGGATGTTGGTGTTTCGGAGGAGGAATTGCTGTTTCATACGGCCTCCCCACAGGAAACCGCAGAATGCAAGAAATCGCAGGTGCATTTCTGCATCTGTGACAAGGTGAGGAGTTCAGATTGTGGTCGCATTTAAGTCCCCTTAAATGCGCAGAAGTCACCAACGGGTGTTCAGGCCATCAGCAAAGAAAGTATGGACGGTTGATTCAACAAAATCAACTCAAGAGAAAGGCCTCCGAAGAGGCCCTGGGCGGGTCGATATGTGAATCCCCATATCGCTTGTATGGTAGCTATGTCAACTCAGGAAGTTTGAAGCCAGCCATGTCTTCTGCCCGGATGGGAGGTGACAGGCAGTCAGCAAAGACCAGTGAACCATCGAGCAAGATAACGAAACTCCACCCTCTGAACAGGCTGGCGCTACACCAGTCGGCCTTAAGCGGCACATCTGGCATCCTGTCCGGGAAGGTTGGGTAATGCTCTGCAAGCCACTCCATGGCGTCGCAGCGGTTGATGGTGTAATTGTCGTACATCATGCCTCCTGCTGCGGTGATGCTGCTATCATCCGGCGATACACATCGTAAGTTCCGAATTGTTCATCACCAGCCTCAAGCATTTCATGGGTGGGTTCTTCTGGCACCAGCACCCAACCATCCGGAGTCACCGGAGAGTTGCCAGCCTCATACGCAACGCGCAACCAGTGGAAAAACACCTCCGTCATCACGCATCCACATTCGACGTCAATGGTGCCTGTCTGCTGCGAAAGCCACTGCTCGAATGGCAACTTGTAAGCCGTCGTTACAGGTTCGGCACCCTGAAGCATGGCGGCGCGGCAGGCGTTCCAGCCTGCACTGTATCCAATTCTCGGCTCCTGCTTCCCATTTAGAATCATTCTTCCGCGAGCATCTCGTATGTAAGCATCAGGCACAGATACCGGCGCTGGCGGGGCGGTGTAGAGTGGAATCTCTGTAATTTCGTACTCGTTGATATCTTCCTGAGACCAGTTGCCAAATCTTGTATGTAGGCTGAACCGAGCATCAGCGTGAAGATTGTCTTTGTACATGTACGCCACAGGCTCCACTTCGAGCGATGCCAGTGCTATACGCGCCAGCGCAGAAGCCTCACCACATTGAACGTGGTCAGTTTCGATAATTTGCTGTAACTGCTCTTTGGTGAATTCTTTGGTAATAGTGCTCATGGGCGAATCTCCGTTCTTCCACCAAGTAAGCGGATTGCCACCCTTTCCCGCAGAGTAAGCGGCCGATGATGTCCGCGAGCATTAACAATTTCAGGCTTTCCATGCGGCGGATAATTAACCCTGACAGACTGACCATCCAGCGCATGAGAAGCTTCAAGCAGTGTTGACTTTAAGTGCGCAGGGCACTCTTTCTGCACCTTCTCGCCGTCAGAAATTACACCTGCAATGCCCTGAAGCATACTCGCTAAATTGCTGAGATAATTTTTCACGTTTACTCTCCTTTACCGGCTGCGGCTGTAAGTTTATCTTCGGTCTCTTTGAGCCTCTCAAGGCGAATAACCATGCCATGAATAACAACTGGAACCTGGTCATCAACGAGGTCGCAAGGTACTTTCAGAGCGCGTTTCCACTCGCGCATTAGGGCGTTGCGCTGTTCTGCAACAGCAACAATGGCTTCAAGTCGATTGATTCTGTTGTCTTTGGCTTCCAGCTCATCCAGCAGCGCCAGAAGTTCATCCCAGCGCATGATCGGTGCGTAAGTATCTCCAGACCCATGCTTAAGCTTTAAGTCAGCAATAATTTGACTTACTGAATAAGCGCGTTTGTCGATGTTGCTCATTGGGCTGCTCCTTCTGCTTTCTTCTCGTCAACGCTCCAGGCTGTAGCCAGCGCGCCAGTCACCTGCATAAACGAGTGCTTTACTTTAACCGAGAAGGTTTCTCCTGTTGCCGATACCGTTTCGATGGTGGTCAGCTCGCCGCCGCTTTCGAAATCAGGGTAGAACTGCGTTACCAAGTTACTTTCGACAATCACCGATCCGTCTGGCGTGTGCATTTTAAGTTTCATGACTGCACTCCTTTGCGAAATTGACGTGCCACCTCGGCGCATACATTCGGCGCATCAGAGAAATCATCGTCATCCGATGTAACCAACTGCCGCACGCACTCTTCGGCACCCTGCGCCCTCACTTCAGCCAGGAAAGCGTCGGTGGCTGTGGTTTTCTTCATGACATACACGCTGTCCTCGCCAGCCTCATGACCGCAGATGTAACCGTGCAGCACTGGTTGATAGGTTTCCCGTCCAAACAAACCAAGACGCTCGCCAAGCTCCTGAATATCTGCACCATCCAGTGATGCACCATCAGCCGCAGCACGAAAGCAGGTTTTTACAAAATCTTTCAGCCCCGCATTCTCCGCAGCCATCTTCTCAAGCTTCATCTGCAGATTCTCGATAGTCGCATCAGCAGCACGGAACTCGCGCTGAGACACTGCAAGCTTCTGCTCAAGTTCTGTAATGCGTTTGGCAACCTCCGACAGGCAATATTGGAGAGCAGCCACCCGCGGCGAGTTCTCTTCCATCTGCTGCATTAATTCAGCCATTTTTTCCACTGCGTTAATGTTTGTCATACCCCTACCCTCCCCCAAACCATCAATACTCGCTTCATAGCCGCGCTGTTGCGGCACTCCTGAAATATCCCATTGGTACAGCTTCGTGCCGTACCGGCCTGCTCTTCTGGTGTCGCAAGGCGATATGTCACTGTTCGCCAGACCTTGCTCACGCGCACAATCTTGCGGGCCCGCTCCAGATCGATAGCGTTCTTCGTGATGCAGTTGATGGTCATGCCGCACTCTGTGGCCACATCCTTCGCGGTGAAGGTCCGGTGCGTTTCGAGATAACGCAGAATTGCCTGTTTGCCTTTCATGCTGCCCCCTTAGAACGGTATGAATCCCAGGTGAATGAGAGAGTGCATCCGCCGCCGTCGCTCATGCGATCAAGAACGCGCTCGCCGATGAATGCAGCCAGTTCTTCCCGGGTCTGGTTGCTTATCAGAATGGTCGGCTTCATACGCTCATAACGGGTGTTGATGATTTCGAACATGATCAACTTCTCGGCGTCGCTTCCGAACTGCACGCCGACCTCGTCGATAATCAGCAGATCGGGTTTCGTGAAGTAACGGATCACTTCGTCTTCAGTACGGCTTGACCCCTTCGACCAGGTTGACTTGTACTCCCTGGCAATTTTCAGCGCGGTGGTGAACACAGCTGAGCTTTGGTGCTCGGTGATTGCATGCCGGGCGATAGCCAATGCGAGGTGGTTCTTGCCGGTTCCAGGCTTGCCGCACATCACCAGGCCGCCACCCTTCTGCAAACGCTCAGGCCAGCGGCTGGCGTATGCCTGACAGACCTTCAGGGCGCGTTTCGCTTCTTCGTTCACCGGTTCATAATTCTCCAGTGAACAGGATTCAAACCTGGCCGGGATGCTCAGTCCATCCAGCAGGCGATCGATGTTTCTTTTGCGGGCTGCTTCGTTGATGCTAATTCTTTCCGCCTGCAAGCGGCCTAACTCCTCTTTGAGGCATTCAGGGCAGCAGCTTGGGCGCGGGGGAATTTTCACGACAGAGTTTAAGAAATGCCTGGTCCTGCATTCAAAGGGGCCATGCGTTTCGCAGTTCTCGGTGCTGATAGTTAGCTCGATATCTTCATGCTGAACTGGCGGCTGGCTCAGCTCAGTAATGCGTTTCTCAAGTTGATTGATTTTTTCATCCAGCGTCATGATCAGTCCCTCGCCCATGCAGGAATTTCAGTCTGGCCATAGTCTTTGCCAGCAAAGTTCTCAGATACGCGAGACTGCGCGCGAGGCGTCTGCTTGGCGATCTTTGGCTCAAACAAACCCTGCCAGCCATTCGCGATGCTCTGGTTGATGATTTCTTCAGGCTGGTATCCGCTGCACTTGCAACGCTCAAGCAGGTTGATGGCCTGGGTTACCGTCTGCTGAGACTTAATCGGTTTCTTCAGGTCGCGACGATAATCGACCCATGACTTCCAGACTGAAACTGACAGCCATTCAGGAAGGTCAACACCAGCCGGATCGAACGAAGCCGGTTTGGGGGATTTAGGGGGTTTATTAATATTGTCTTTATTGTCTTTTGTAATAGTGTCTTTTGTGTGTCCCCATTTTGGTGACAGGGTTGTCACTGTTTTGGTGACACTTTTTGTCACCACCGTAGGGACACTGTCACTACCATGGTGACAGTCACTACTATGGTGACATTTTGGCGCAGGCTTAGTGCCCGGAATTACCCATTCACTCAGGTTTTTGTTGGGCCCGATCAGCATGCCGTCGGACACTAAAACATTCATCGCAATGAGTTCGTTTTTGGCAGCGTTAACCTTCTGGCGAGGTAGTCTGGTCAGCTCAGAAAGTTGTGAGTCTGCTATGCGGTCCATCTTCTTGTTGAACCCATAGGTTTTGCGGCAAACAGCATGAGCTACCTTGGCCTGATTTTTGGTCAGGTTCGCGCCGATAAGCTCCTCATACAACTCGTTTGCCAGACGGGTGTACCCATCGTCTGTATCGGCCACGCGTTGCTCCTGTATTCCCGAAACTACAGCGGGAAAGTTGAGAATTTCTGCGGTGTTTGACATACTTACTCCCGTTACTTGGCGTAACACAGTGTGATAAGGGCCTTTGAAGTTACCGCTTCAAGGGCTTTTTCTTTTCTTGTGCCTCTCATATAACCCCCAGCATCGATGTAACCATCGTCATCAGCGGTCCTACCTGCTCCGGCATGAGGCGGAACAGCGACGCTATACCCTCGCTTACCTCTTTCAGCTTCTGATGCTCTGGAGCGTCCAGCAGCACGGCCTGTTTAGCCTCAGCGAGTTCTTTCTCGGCTTCAGCCAGACGAGACATTTTGCAATCGGCACCGATAAGGCGAGTGCGATACTCAACAGGCAGCACGGCCATGATTGCGGGCGTCAGCTGGCGCACGTTCTCGCGGTACTGCTCGGAGTCGAAGCGATTATCCAGGAAGCGAAACAGTTTCTGGCGCGCCCGGCTGATGTCTTCCGGAAAGCTGATGGCGGTACCGCCCTGCTCCCGGTATTCGTTGATGATCAGCGCCGAAACGACGTCCTGATTGTCCAGCGCCGACGACCATGCCCGGACCGCATCGCGGATCTTTTCGTGGCCTGGCGCCGCTTTAGCTTGAGCGCGGTTTATCATCGCTCCCGTGTGTATTCCGGTATTGTGTTGATACGCAAGTGAATGCATTTGCTATTCCTGATGTTCCTGTTTCTTACTGTGAGGAAATTCGCGGTACTCGACCGCCTTAACCTCGCCAGTAGGAAGCTTGTTGATGAAAATCTGACGGCCGACCCTGATCGCTTTGCTAATTGCCGTTTGATGGACGCCAATGGCATCAGCTGCTTTTACCTGGCCAACTTCGTCGACATACTCGGCGAGTGAAATTTTCATGTTTAGCGTTGCTCCTTACCGTTAATACAAAAACAATACCACAAGTATTAGATAAATCAATACCGCCGGTATTTTAAAAATATGAGCTTTGGTATTAATATCTGATAATGGAAAAGAAAAAGATCCTCACCCCCGCTCAAGTGGCTGATTCAAAGCGTTTAAAAGCCCTTTACGAAGCGAAGAAAAAAGAACTGGGTATTACTCAGCAATCCATTGCGGACGCGCTGGACATATCCCAGGGTGCCGTTGGCCATTATCTCAATGGAAGGAACGCTTTAAATACAGCGGTAGCATCGGTCTTTGCGAGGCTTCTTGGGATTAGTGTCTCTGATTTCAGCCCGTCACTTGCGAAGGATATCTCTGATATGAGCTCGGTGGCGTCGGAAAATACTTCTTTCGCAGGGCATTATTCACCTGGCTCAAAATATCCGGTGATTAGCAAAGTTCAGGCGGGCGCCTGGTGTGAAGCGGTTGAGCCGTACACCCTTAAAGATATCGACCTTTGGCTTGAATCAGATGCTCACATTCAGGGGGAGGCGTTCTGGCTGCAGGTTGATGGTGACTCAATGACAGCACCGGCGGGTCTTAGCATCCCAGAAGGAACCTTTGTCCTCTTCGATACTGGGCGCGAGGCAATCAACGGCAGTCTGGTAATAGCAAAGCTATCCGATTCGAACGAGGCAACATTTAAGAAGTTAGTGATCGACGGTGCGCAGAAGTACCTGAAGGGTTTAAATCCACAGTGGCCATTGGTAGCGGTGAATGGTAACTGTCGAATTATCGGTGTTGCTGTAGAGACGAAGATGCGGCTGGTGTGATAGGAAAGGTGTTCTGGTCGGCGCATAGTTGGTGATCGGTATTGTATCTGGCATCTAAAACGCCATTACGGCTCGAAAGCATCACTAGTGCCAGAACTACTAATCAGTGATAAAAACAAACTTTGACTGACATTTTTTATCAATATTTCAATCCCTAAGTGACGGAGCAAAAAGATGACAGCTGAAATTGCAGTATATAATCGTTCTGGCATAGCATTAGCCGCAGACTCCGCTGTAACTACTACAAATGGCTTCTCCGAGAAAATATATAATAACGCAGATAAACTATTTGAATTATCAAAGCATCATCCCGTCGCACTAATGATATATAATAATGCGGGTATATGCGGCGCCCCATGGGAATTGATGATTAAAGCTTACAGGAAAAGCCTTAATGACAAGTCTTTTGACTTTATTAGCGAGTATGCTGCCGATTTCTTTAGTTTCGTTCAGAGCAACCAGAATATTGTCACCTTTGATATGCAGGGGAAATATTTCTTTAGCTTGTTTTCAGATGCCATCCTACCCAAACTGTTAAAGGATGTGCAGGATGAGGACGTTGCTGGCTTCATTAAAATAAATAATGCCGCCCCATCTTTTGATGAATATCACAATTTCATCGAGCAACGGTGCCGAAGAAAATTTTCTGAGATAAACGAGAACCCATTTTTTGATTCATTTACGCAGGAAGATTTCGAATTAGCATTTAATGAGCTATCTCCAATAACATATCAATTATGCGCCTTAAGAATACAACCAAATATTGATACTCCTGAAACCCCATACCCTGAATCATTAAAAGAAGCGCTAGCATTGCTTCTTTCATCTTATATGTGTAAAGAAAATGATTTGCAGACTTATTCTGGGATTGTTTTTGCTGGCTATGGGGACGAGGAATTCTATCCTGCAATAGAGTCACATCATATCTACGGTGTTTATAATGGAAAAATTATGAAACCAAGCACCAAGGATAAAGACAACAGTGGCTCTTCAATTGGAATATTCCCTTTCGCACAAGAGGATGAGGTGCACACCTTTATGCAAGGCTGCAGCCAAGGAATTATAAAGTGTGTAGAAGATTCAGTATTTGGCTCTCTTCAGAAATTAAAAATGGAAGTGACTGGATTGATATCGGCACAGCATCCGTCAATCCCTAGATATGAGATTGAAGCAGCCTTCGATGCAACCATTGCAACGACTCAAGGTGATACTCTCGAAGCACTTCAAAACCATATGACGTTAAATCATGTGCAAAAAGTGCTTTCAGTGCTGGGTTCTCTAGCCAAGGTTGATTTAGGGTATATGGCTGAATCACTTGTAAACCTTACCGCCTTTAAGCGTAAAGTCTCAAATGATAGCGACAGTGTTGGCGGACCTATTGACGTTGCTGTATTATCTAAGGGTGATGGCTTCGTTTGGATGAAACGCAAGCATTATTTTGATAAAGAACTGAATTATCAATTTTTTAAGAGAAAATGATGGGGGGAAGCGTGAGCTTACAACAGGTAGTTGATAACGCCTACAAGGCACTTGCAGCAGCTAAGTTCCCGATTGGTAGTGGTAGCAGCTCTCAACAAGCTGCATTAGCTACCAAAAAGAAATAATCTAACCCGGCCACCGCGCCGGGTTTTTATTGCCCACCCATAAAGCCATCCCCCATTCTGCCGATAACTATCCAGCCTGAAGCTGATAACAATAACTATCGCAACACTACCTGCCCGCCCGTGCGGGCTTTTTTATTGCCCCTTCCTCACCAACTCCGCAGCATCCCTGTTAACTCCCTTGCCGATCACGTTTCCTGTTTCCTTCCGGTACTGCTTCAGCTTGTCGATGATGTTTTGCTGGGTCATGGGTAAATCAGCCAGTGACAATTCCATCACCGCCCGCCCCATCGCCTGAATTTTCATGCTTATACGCTCTTCATCCAGAACCATGCACATCCCTCCTGCTGTTTTTTTAAGCGTAGCACTGGTATTTACAAAAATAAAATCACATCAAATTCATACTCTTAGTATTAATCAAAGATTTATTAATACTGGCGGTATTGCTATATATTAATACCGCTAGTATTGTTAACCCATCGAAACGAAACATCGACAGCTGAGCGAAGTTAGCCAGCGGCGGACAGCAAGTCGCCTGCTCATTAAGAATTCAGTCAAGCAGCAAATCACCCGGAGCGCTCCTGGCAAATTGAAATGGCGCCCAATGGGATTGAGGCAGGTGTGTAACGCGTGGCGGGTATAGCACACGAAGAGGACTCCGCACCGGAATGGTTTGCTGCTCAGTTCCCGAACATCGGGGAAGCTTTACCAGCAGCTCTTTGCGAGGGGCTGACGGCAAATCTACTCCACTTATTTAAAAGAGACGGTATATGGATAATCAGGATAATGAGTTAAGAAAGGTTGTTCAGGAACTTGCTGATGAAGAAGGCATCAGCTTTTCCGATGCCCTAGATGTTTCGATTAAAGCGCTGCGTTATGAGGTAGAGCGCAGAAAATCGTTTAACGGTGAATCTGCTTGTGATGGCTCTGCAATTACTTCTTAGCCAAGTACCAAGAGGTGTCTGCGGCTTCGGAAACCAGTACGTAATAGCTTTGCTTTACACTACTAGCTATACCTCTGACTTCCTCTCTAACGTTATATGCAGTTGATGTTTTTACGGTTGTATATTCAGCTGTTGGGAGGTTAAACCAAGTGCCATTACCATCCTGTATCTCACGCGAATAACCCTTTGCTTTCATCTTTTCATGAAGATTTTCATAGTCTTCAGAATCAGCGCCGCGCAACTCAACTCGAACAATATATCTTGCCATAAGAAGATTCCTATATTGACTGTGGAATGAGCAACATATCAGTTTCCTTTGACTGTGGAAAGCAAAGGGACACGGGCCGGGCGTGGATAAAAATCCCGGCACCAACCATCGCAAAGCCGCCACCTGAGCGGCTTTTTTCATACCTAAGAAACTTCGCAGAGGTTTCTAAGTTATGAGACGGCGGCCATCCACCGCCCATTGAAACACTGAATAAATGCGTTGAAGTCTTGTATTAACCGTTCCGTTCGCCGCGATAAGGCCAAGAGGATTTATGAGCACTGTAAAGATGATTGGCGCCAGCCCACTAACTGGAACAATTTTCGAAGGACGACTTAACCCAGTCAAAAGCTGCTGGGTTGGAAAGAAAACAGATGTTACCGATATGGTTCTGAGAGCTACCGCTGACCACCTCTACGTTGTGAAAAAGGAATATGCGTTCCCGTTACGAGACGGAAAGGTGGCTGTGTTGAGCATGCATATTTTCGATGAATTGCCAGAGCGCTTCATTGGTGGCACGGAGCATGGCGAATGATGACAGTCACCCACAACGGCAAGCAGTACACCGCCAAAAAACTCAACGATAACGAGTGGCAGCTGACGTCGGTGTCGGCACCGCGTGAAAAGATGACGCTTAACCGCTGGCAGATGCACGTTTCTGGCCTACTGGCTCAGGTGGAGGGTAAAAAATGATGTCGCACTACGGCACCACCCCGCTCATTCGCCAGTGCGTCACTCCAGGCATGGTGGCATTGCATGAAGGCCGAACCTATCGCGTGTCAGCAGTCATTCAGGAGCGCAAATGGGTGTACCTGCACACCGATGCAGAAATCATCCGCCTCAGTGACTGCGTGATTGACGTACTTCTGGACGGTCACGGCAACCCTCTTACCCATTAAGGACTTTGTCATGGAAACTAAATTTCTTTCTGACGGCCGTAAGGTCGTTGTCGTTGGTGCGCTGAATAATCAGGAAACGATCGTCCAGGAAGTGTTTGTCACGCAGCAGGGTGATGAAATCCCTGGTGGCGAGCGTTTTGTGGTGAAAAGCCTACATGACCAGCCAGTTGAAACATGGTCGTCTCGTGAAAAAACAAAACAAGAAAAAGCCCTTGCTGATGCGAAGTTGAAAATTGAGAAGATCAACTCGGAAATTAGCAACCTACAGAACACATTAAGCTTCTGGAGAGAAATGGTTAAGCAGGTCAAAGCGTTCTCAGATCATATCAATGATGCTGACCTGGACCATTTCGCAGATGTAATGACCGGGCAGGTTAAATTTGCCATTCTTCGTGATTACGGTGTGCCGTCCATTGAAAAATTTGAAGATTTTATGTCTTCAATTGACAACTACTATGGACGTAAAAAATTTGAAGGCATCAAGTGCTTATCTCTTTTGGGTAGCACTAATGGAGATATCGCATTACGAGTAAATCGCTACTCAGATGGCAGTGGGGGAAGCGATACGGTTGAGTTCTACAAGACCATTGAAGAAGCCAGGCAGTGTGTTAAGCGCATTGCCATGGAAAAACTCAATGGTAACGGCCTGAGCATTGATGATGTCAAAAAGTGCCGCAAGATGGGTATTGTTTTCAGCAGGGATGAGTTACAAAAAATAAAAGAACGCCTCTTCTCTGCATCGGAAAAGAATCTCGCCCACTACCAAGAGAACTTCGATAAGCAAGTTGCTCAGATAAATGATGGCAAGCTGGCTATAGAGAAAATGCTTAACGAAGCAATCAACTAGCCATATACGCATTTTCAGATCCCTAGGCAAATAACCCTTAACCAATTCAACTGCTGCCTGGCATTAAGCGGGCGGCATCTGCACATCCAAATTTCAGGAGAAACCATGAGCGAAGTAACGGACTTAACTGTCATCGAAATAAAGCCGGAGCAGGCTCCAGCACTTTACAGCGCGGGTGGACTTAACGGCTTTCTTGAGCAAATCCGAGAACTGGCTAAAGAAGTGCCAGACGTTACCACTAAAAAAGGCCGTGACCGCATTGGCAGCCTGGCGCGCATGGTTGGCTCCAGCAAAACAGCTATTGAGAAGCCAGGTCGAGAGTATCTCAAGCGGCTGAAGGAGGCGGTTAAGCCAGCAGAAGAGGAGTTGCGAGTATTCACCAGAGAGTGCGATGCCATTCGTGACGCAATCCTCAAACCCCGCGATGAATGGGAAGCCGAGCAGGAACGCATTAAGGCTGAAGAAGCCATGAACGCGATGCACGCCGAAGCGCTGGAGATGAACATCAGGTTCGATCAGGAGCTGGCTGCCAAGTTCGAAGCGGACCACGAAATGGCCCTGCTGATGAATAAGGATTTTGACCGTGACCGCGAAGAGCAGCGCCGTGTGGCGGAGCAGGCTCAGCGTGAACGTGATGAGCGGCTGAAGCAGGAGGCGGCAGAGCAGGCCCGCCGTGATGCCGAAGCGAAGCACAAAGCGGAGGTTGAAGCCGCAGCGCGCCGTGAAGCCGAAGAGAAAGCCCGCGCTGAGCTGGCGGAACGCCAGCGCATCGAAGCGGAACAGCGGGCGGCGCGTGAAAAGCAAGAAGCGGAAGCACGGGCGGAACGCGAAAAGGCCGCGGCGGTTGAAGCTGAGCGCCTCAAGGCAAAACAGGCAGAAGAGAAACGTCTGGCCGAAGAGAAGCGCATCGCCGATGAGCAGGCAAAGCGTGAAGCTGACGTGAAACACCGCAATACGGTCGGCACCAACATCGTTAACGCGCTTACCAGCAACACCAGCTTAACCCGCGAACAGGCTATCGAAGTGCTTACCGCTCTGAAAGATGACCTGATCCCCTGCGCGAAAATTCATTACTGAGGTGAATCATGAATATCACATGCGAGTGCGTGGACATGCGCACATCCGTCGGCCCCCACAACACCATCAAAGTTGAGATGGAAGGCGTTGTGCTGGCCGGCACCGTTAAAACCCGTGACGTCCTCCCCCAGCTCGACGGCGCAGAAGTCATCGAGTGGCTGGCTGAACAGGGTTACGTCATCACTCATCAGGAGCGTGCAGCATGACGGCAGCAGAACGGTGGGATGAAGAGTCGTTCCTTCGCCTTATGCGCGACGTGATACCAGAAAAGCCAGAAACCGACGACGAGCCAGTCAACCTGGCCGCCGAGCGGCAGAATCCGGTCATTAGTTGGGATGAATTTGCGGGGAATTACACATGAACCTCGATGAATTAGATGCGCCATTTGCCAGCGAGGATATTGAGTGGCGTATTCAGCAGGCGGGAAAAAACAATAACGGCATCTGGGCAAAGGTCCTGGCCTACGTAACTAACCGCGCAATCATGAAGCGGCTGGATGAAGTATGCGGCAAAGCTGGCTGGCGTAACGAATACCGCGATATTCCGAATAACGGCGGTGTTGAGTGCGGTATTTCCATCAAAGTTGATGGCGAGTGGATCACCAAGTGGGACGCCGCAGAAAACACACAGGTTGAAGCTGTGAAAGGTGGTCGCTCTGGCGCCATGAAGCGCGCTGCTGTGCAGTGGGGTATCGGTCGTTACCTCTACAACCTGGAAGAAGGCTTCGCAGTGGTTTCAGCAACGCGCGCGCCAGGGTTCCAGTACGCCAAATCAAAAGAGGTTGGTGTTTTCTACTGGAAGGCGCCCGCTCTACCGGGATGGGCATTGCCTTCAGGAACACCAATGGAGCATGACCAAAAACCGCAAGATGGTCACCAGCAGCCAGACCAGGCACATCAGTCCGTGGATGCGGACAAAATTCTCGCCGAATTCTCTGCATATGCTGGCTCTGAAAACGATAGCGATCGGCTTAAGCATCGCTATGAAGACACATGGAAATTACTGAACGGCTTTGCTGAGCACCAAAACAAATGCAAAGACGTTACTGGCATTCGACTCAAAGAACTTAAACAGGCGGCGTAAATGGCTAGCAAAGGCGTAAACAAAGTGATCCTAGTCGGTAACCTCGGGCAAGACCCCGAGGTCCGTTATCTTCCGTCCGGCGGCGCAGTGTGCAGCGTGACGCTGGCAACTTCGGAGTCATGGCGAGATAAAGCCACTGGCGAACTGAAAGAGCAAACGGAATGGCACCGCGTCGTTCTGTTCGGAAAGCTTGCTGAGGTAGCTGGGGAATACCTGCGCAAGGGCTCTCAGGTTTATATCGAGGGCCAACTGCGTACCCGCAAATGGACAGATCAGGCAGGTACCGAAAAGTACACCACAGAGGTGGTGGTAAACGTCGGCGGCACAATGCAGATGCTGGGTGGTCGTCAGGTCGGTGGTGCGGCACCGGCAGGTGGCAGCCCGGCGCATGGCGGAAATCAGTTCAGCGGCGGCGCACAGCCTCGCCCGCAGCAGCAGTCTGCACGTGCACCTTCTAACGAGCCACCAATGGACTTTGACTCAGACATACCATTCTAGGAGCCGAATATGAAGACCTGTTCCAGATGCAATCAGCAGAAGGAAGAAAGGGAATTTCAGATTAGAAGAGCATCTAAAGATGGACTGTCATCAGCGTGCAAATCCTGTTTATCAGATTACGATCGCAGTCGAGCCAACCTTCCACAGCGAGTTAAGGCCCGTGCTGAATATCAAAAGTCTGACAGGGGGAAAGCCAGAGGCAATGCGGCAAAAGTCAGGTTCTCATTGAGGAATCCATGGAAAAGAAAAGCCCACATTATCGTGGGCAATTTTTTGCGTGACGGGAAATTAATCCGGCCTGGTGCATGTGAAACCTGTGGTGTTAAGTGCAAACCTCAGGCTCACCATTGCGATTACAGCAAACCAACAGAAGTTATGTGGCTCTGTACTTCATGTCACAGCAATTGGCACAAAATCAACACCCCAATTTACCCAGAGAATCCCCATCCCGGCCAGGAGAAACCAATGAACAAATTTACCCCCGAGTATCGAAAATATCTTCTCCGGCCAATCCCTGACCGGAAACTTAGCCCGCAAGAACGCGCCGATCGCAAAGAGCTTTACCAGATCATCCGTGAGGAACGTGAGAACGATACATCACCGGAAAAACCATCGACTTACAGGCCATGTGATCCATATCTGAATGACAACCGCAAAGGTCTTGGCGGTGCTTCAAGGAGTGACTAATGACTCACGCTCACGACGACATCAGGGTTGGCACTGTGTGCCTTCCCTTCATTGGTAACGGCTGGCTAATGCCATGGGGTGAAGTGGTCAGCAATCCATTAAAGGCGCAACGACTGGCTGAAGAACTTAACGAAAAGCAGGTGGCAGCATGAGATACGGATCTGTTTGCAGTGGAGCTGCGGCGATGCCCATAGAAGAACCGGCGCTGCGCAGCTGGCAGCGCCCGTTCCTTAAATGGGCTGGCGGCAAATATTCGCTGCTGCCGGAACTGGATCGCCTGATCCCCGCAGGTAAACGCCTTATTGAGCCTTTTGTGGGTGGCGGCTCGGTGTTCCTTAACTCAGACAAGCACGAACGCTTCCTTCTGGCTGACGTCAATGCAGATCTGATTAACCTCTATCAGATGCTTGAAGTTGACCACATCAGAGTATGCTCGCTTGCCAAAATATTGTTTGAGCGCGCCAACAGTGAGGTGGCTTACAAAGAGCTTCGGGATGAGTTTAATAACCAGCGCATGGGCGCGCCTGAACGCGCAGCAGCCTTTCTCTTCCTCAATCGACACTGCTTTAACGGCCTGATTCGCTACAACCGTGATGGTTTCTTTAATGTTGGCTGGGGCAAGTACGAAGCGCCCTATTTCCCAGAGATTGAGATAAAGACTTTTAAGCAGAAGTCGCATAAATGCGTGTTCCTGAATGCTGGATATCGCAGAACCCTGGCGCTGGCCGGTGAAGGTGATGTGGTTTACTGCGACCCGCCGTATGAGCCGTTGCCTGGTACCGCAGGTTTCACAAATTACGCCGCAGGCGGGTTCTCATGGGCTGATCAGATTTCACTTGCGGAAAGCTGTGTGGCAGCCCACCAGCGAGGTGCAAAAGTGGTGATCAGCAATTCTACCGCTCCGCGCGTAATTGAACTTTACGAACAGCACGGCTTCACGCTGCACCACGTCAATGCTCGCCGGGCTATATCCAGCAAAGGCAGCACCCGCGAAACAGCGAGTGATGTCGTAGCCACTTTGGGAGTGCAGTGATGATGAAGCTGATTAATCGCAGTAAGCAATCACCTATCGGTCGCCGCGCTTGCGATGTTGCGCTGGCGGCGCACCACGCAAAATATGGCGATTACGGCAGGCAGAAGCGCCAGACAAATTACACCGTTGAGGTGGATGGCATGAAGGTCACCGTCGAAGTCGTCAACCGGGCCACCAGCTATGTCGCCACAGCAATGATCGGCGTTCGTAAACTTCGAAACCTGCCAGCACAGGCACACTGATTAACAATGACGGCCCCGGTTGGGGCCATAGGAGGGCATCTATGAAAGAAGAGATTTTCACCAGAGATGAGGCCGCCGCCTTCCTAAAAGTGGATAAAGGCACGATTGCCCAGTGGATAAAGTCCGGTCGCCTGGCTGCTACCCGAAAAAATCCACATAAGAAAAAAAGTCCATACCTGATCTGCAAAACAGACTGTATTGCGGCAGTGAAGAACCCGATCCACAATCAACCCGTGAATGCGGTTGATGTGCAGGAGGATAAAGCATGTCAATCAAACAACGTGCCGGTACGTGGCACTGCGACTTCGTTACGCCTGGTGGAAGTCGAATTAGACGGTCTCTTGGGACAACGGACAAAAGGCAAGCGCAGGAGCTCTATGATCAGCTGAAAGCTGAAGCATGGCGAGTTGATAAGATGGGGGAGTTTAAACCGCGAACGTTCGATGAAGCATGCGTTCGCTGGCTTAACGAAAAGCAGCACAAGAAAAGCCTGGACGATGACAAAAGCCGGATCGGATTCTGGAGGATGCACTTCAAAGGAATGGACCTGTCAGCAATCACGGAAGACAGGATCTTGTCGGCGGTGAGTTCGATGGTTAATCGCAAACATCGAATGAACTGGGAGGCTAAACGGGACAGCCTGCTGCGAAGAGGTAAGCCGGTTCCTGAATTTAAGGATAAACCAGCGTCGCTGGCGACGAAGGCGACGCACCTTGCTTTCATCCGGGCGCTGTTACGATGCGCGGCCAACGAATGGCGATGGATAGCCAAAGCGCCGAACATCAAATGCCCGGTGCCGAAAAATAAGCGTATTCGCTGGCTAACCAAAGAGGAAGCGGCGAACCTGATCCGGGAGCTTCCCGAGCATATGAAGCCAGTTGTTATTTTTGCACTGGCGACAGGGCTGCGCAGGTCGAACATCACCGATCTGGAGTGGTCACAAATTGATATGCAGAGGAAGGTCGCGTGGATTCACCCCGAGGACGCGAAAGCAGGAAGGGCGATTGGGGTCGCCCTGAACGAATCGGCCTGTAAGGTGCTACGGGAGCAACTGGGGAAACATAACCGGTGGGTCTTTGTTCACACTGAATCATCCGTTCGCCCGGATGGAACGAGAACAAAGGCGGTGCGCAAAATGCGGTCTGATGCTAACACGGCATGGCGCGCGGCGTTAAGGCGGGCGGGAATAGAAAATTTCCGTTTCCATGACCTGCGGCACACCTGGGCAAGCTGGCTTGTGCAGTCCGGCGTGCCACTCAGTGCGCTACAGGAAATGGGCGGGTGGGAAAGTATCGAGATGGTGCAGCGTTATGCACATCTGGCACCGAATCACCTGACGCAGCATGCCATGCAAATCGACTCATTCCTGGCGGGGAATGGCACAAATATGGCACAAGGCGCTTTTGCTGAACTGGTGAATATCGCGTGAACCCGCGTGGTTAGTGGTGCCGATAATAGGAGTCGAACCTACGACCTTCGCATTACGAATGCGCTGCTCTACCAACTGAGCTATATCGGCCCTGAGAGGCCGGTTACGAGCGTAACCACGGGGCAAAAGGTTAGATCTATCCGGGTGATGCGTCAATGCCCTTTTGAATCAAACGGCTATTTTTGCATCACCCGTGATTATTTACGCACGAATCGTATCGTCGCCGATGCCAATCCACTTGTAGGTGGTCAACGCTTCCAGGCCCATTGGACCACGCGCGTGCAGTTTTTGCGTGCTCACGGCCACTTCCGCGCCCAGACCAAACTGTCCACCGTCGGTGAAACGGGTTGATGCGTTCACGTACACGGCAGAAGAATCTACCTCGTTCACAAAGCGGTCGGCATTGCGCAGCGTGCGCGTCAGGATGGCGTCAGAGTGCTGAGTACCATGCTCACGGATGTGCGCGATAGCGTCGTCGAGATCGGCTACGATCTTCACGTTCAGATCCAAAGACAGGAACTCGTCGTCATACTGCTCCGCGTTTACCGGCACCACCGTCGCCGGGCCGTCTTTCAGCAGCGCCAGCGCCTTCTCGTCCGCGTGCAGCGTGACGCCACTCTCGGCCATCTGCTTGCTCAGGGCTGGCAGGAAGGTGTTTGCGATACCCTGATGCACCAGCAGCGTTTCCACCGTATTACAGGTGCTTGGACGCTGGGTTTTGGCATTCACGATAATCTTCAGCGCCGGTGCAATTTCGGCGCTCTCGTCCACCACGATATGGCACACGCCGATACCGCCGGTGATCACCGGGATCGTTGATTGCTCGCGGCACAGCTTGTGCAGGCCCGCGCCACCGCGTGGGATCAGCATGTCGATGTAGTTGTCCATGCGCAGCATCTCGTTCACCAGCGCACGGTCCGGGCTTTCGATAGCCTGCACGGCACCTGCCGGTAAGCCGCACTCCTGCAGCGCCTGCTGGATGACTTTCACGGTCGCGGCGTTGGTGCGCCAGGTCTCTTTCCCACCGCGCAGAATGGCGGCATTACCGGTCTTCAGGCACAGGGAAGCGACATCCACCGTCACGTTCGGACGGGCTTCATAAATCACGCCGATAACGCCGAGCGGCACGCGGCGGCGCTCCAGACGTAAACCGCTGTCGAGCAGTCCCCCGTCAATCACCTGCCCGACCGGGTCGGCCAGGTTACAAACCTGACGGACATCGTCGGCGATGCCTTTCAGGCGTGCCGGGGTCAGCGCCAGACGGTCGAGCATCGCTTCGCTCAGACCATTACGACGCGCTTCCAGCAGATCCTGTTCATTGGCGAGGAGGATTTCCTGCGACTGCGATTCCAGATAATCAGCGATTTTTTCCAGCACGCGGTTTTTCTCGCGGCTGGAAAGGAGCGCCAGTTTGTAAGAGGCGGCCTTGGCGGCGGCACCCATTTGTTCCAGCATTTTCTGGCTCCTTAACGAATAATCATGTCGTCACGATGCACGGCAACCGGGCCATACTCGTAACCCAGAATGGCGTCGATCTGCTGCGAGTGGTGACCCGCAATACGGCGCAGAGCATCGCTGTTGTAGCGGCTGACGCCGTGAGCGATGTCGCGACCTTCAAGGTTACGGATACGGATCACTTCACCACGGGAGAAGTTGCCTGTCACGTTTTTAATTCCTTTAGGAAGCAATGAACTCCCTCTTTCCAGAATCGCGGCGGTCGCCCCTTCATCCACGGTCAGTTCACCTGCCGGCGGCGCGCCGAAAATCCAGCGTTTGCGGTTTTCCAGCGGGGATTCCTGGGCGTGGAAGCGCGTGCCAACGGAAATGCCATCCATCACGTCGCCAATGACGCCAGGACGGCTGCCCGCCGCAATGATGGTGTCGATCCCGGCGCGGCAGGCCACATCCGCCGCCTGCAGTTTAGTGCCCATGCCGCCCGTTCCCAGGCCAGAGACGCTGTCGCCGGCGATGGCGCGCAGCGCATCGTCAATGCCGTGTACATCGGTAATCAGTTCAGCTTCCGGGTTGGAGCGCGGGTCTGCGGTAAACAGCCCCTGCTGGTCGGTCAGGAGCAAGAGCTTGTCGGCACCGGCCAGGATCGCCGCCAGCGCAGAGAGGTTATCGTTGTCACCCACTTTGATTTCAGCGGTAGCCACGGCGTCGTTTTCGTTAATCACCGGGACGATATTGTTGTCCAGCAGCGCGCGCAGCGTATCGCGGGCGTTCAGGAAGCGTTCTCTGTCTTCCATATCCGCGCGCGTCAGCAGCATCTGCCCGACGTGAATGCCATAAATTGAGAACAACTGTTCCCAGAGTTGAATGAGTCGGCTTTGTCCCACGGCGGCCAGCAGCTGTTTAGAGGCGATCGTCGCGGGGAGTTCGGGGTAACCCAGATGTTCACGCCCGGCGGCAATCGCCCCGGAGGTCACGATAACAATACGATGCCCTGCGGCATGCAGCTGAGCGCACTGACGTACAAGCTCAACAATGTGGGCGCGATTTAGGCGGCGCGATCCGCCTGTTAAAACACTGGTGCCGAGTTTTACCACCAGCGTCTGGCTGTCACTCATGATTCTCTGCCGTTCAACGATAAGGGAAAGTGATGTCGAACGAACGTTTTAACAGGTGTCAGGCCCGTTGCCAACTGCCACAGCACATCGCGAAACACTTTGTTGCGCGGGATCAGGAAGCGTAGCGGCGGATTTTGACAATTTTATTACCGAAATAATAAATCACAGTTTTTTAAAATTAATCTTAATTTGTCATAAAAGTTTCATTCCGTAACGTTAAAACCCTTTCTGTTTTTTCACGGGACTTAAGCATGAGCTTATCGTCCAGCGAATTTTTTAAGCGCGTTTATAAGACAGGATCGAAAATGAAAAAGAGCACTCTGGCATTAATGGTTATGGGCGTTGTGGCTTCCGCATCTGTTCACGCTGCCGAAGTTTATAATAAAAACGGCAACAAACTGGACGTGTACGGCAAAGTTAAAGCAATGCACTACATCAGTGATGACGATTCAAAAGATGGTGACCAGACATACGTGCGTTTCGGTTTTAAAGGTGAAACTCAGATTAACGATCAGCTGACGGGCTATGGCCGTTGGGAAGCGGAATTTGCGGGCAACAAAGCAGAGAGCGATTCCACTCAGAAAACACGTCTGGCATTCGCCGGTCTGAAGCTGAAAGACTTTGGTTCTCTGGATTACGGTCGTAACCTGGGCGCGCTGTATGACGTGGAAGCGTGGACCGATATGTTCCCTGAGTTTGGCGGCGACTCTTCCGCGCAGACCGATAACTTCATGACCAAGCGTGCAAGCGGTCTTGCCACTTACCGTAACACCGACTTCTTTGGCGCGGTTGATGGTCTGGATATGACCCTGCAATACCAGGGTAAAAACGAAAACCGCGACGTCAAAAAACAGAACGGTGACGGTTTTGGTACATCTCTGACCTATGACTTTGGCGGCAGCGATTTCGCGGTAAGCGGCGCTTACACTAACTCTGACCGTACCAACGCGCAGAACCTGCTGACCCGCGGCGAAGGCAAAAAAGCCGAAGCCTGGGCAACCGGTCTGAAATATGATGCGAACGATATCTACCTGGCGGCGATGTACTCCGAAACCCGCAATATGACCCCAATTTCTGGCGGCTTTGCCAATAAAGCGCAGAACTTTGAAGTGGTCGCACAATATCAGTTCGATTTCGGTCTGCGTCCGTCCCTGGGTTATGTCCAGTCTAAAGGCAAGGATATCGAAGGTATTGGCGATGAAGATCTGGTGAAATATATCGACGTCGGCGCGACCTATTATTTCAACAAAAATATGTCCGCGTTTGTTGATTATAAAATCAACCAGATTGATGACGATAACAAACTGGGCGTGAGCAGCGATGATATCGTTGCCCTGGGTATGACCTACCAGTTCTGAGTCGGCAGTAATAAAAAAACCGGCATTAAGCCGGTTTTTTTGTGCCCGGTGGCGCTGCGCTTACCGGGCCTACGGGATCATCACCCGGCATTATTTCATCTTTACGCCGTCAATTTCGCCTTTTCACTGGAAAAATCATCGGCAGGCTCAAGCTTCAGGTCCAGCGTGGCCAGTAAATCGCGCGCCTTGTCGTGGAACTCTTTCAGGGTATATTCCAGGCGGTCAATCACTTCCTGATCTTTGATGGTGGTGGCCTGCCAGTTGCCGTCTTTATTAAACAGGCCAAACTGGTAGCTATAGGTAAAACGTTTCTCTTCTGCTTCCATTTCCATCCACCAGCCCCAGAATTCACGTTTTTCGGGTGCAGGCTTCACGTTGACGCATACAGCCAGGCAGTCGAAAAAAAAGCGATTCTCTTCACACTGCTCTTCTCGAATATACGGGCCAAGAGCCATGAACTTCTTAATCAATCTACTTTTCGGGTGTCCACTCGGTAACGTCATTACGATCTCCTTTTGTGAAGCCACTGTTTTACCAAACCATCAAAATTTAGCAATCTCTTAACACAATCTCTGGGCGATCCAACGCGTAATCTCTTTTAATGCTTTGTCAAAATTCTGATACACCGGGCTGAAGGGAACTTCGAGCAATTTGCCATCCGCAGATGACGATGTGATTAAGCGTGACTCCTCTTCCGGGCTGAACGGATCGTTTTTCCAGAAACCGGACAGCATCGGCGTTGGACACCGGCGTCCCAGCAGGCCCTGCGTTTTTAACGAATAGCGATTGAGTTCCACGCGCAGCGCTTCGTCTGAAGCATCATGCATGCCAAGGCGGCTGGCCAGCACGTCGAGGTACATTTCCGGCACGCTGCCCTGACGGGCAGGATCGCTGAGCAGAGCGTGAACCACCGGCCCAAGACAGGCTACGGCCTTCAGGCGTGACACCTCAAGATAGGCCAGACGCACGGCCACGTTCGCCCCAAAGCGGAAACCAAACGCCGCGACGCGGGTGTGGTCGACCCAGGGAATGTTTTCCAGCGCTTTCAGCGCATGCTGGTGCAGAAGACTGGAATCCTGCGTCAGTTTCCATTTGGAGGAAAAACCGATAGAGGGCATATCAAGCGTCAGCATCGCGATCCCTTTTGGGGCCAAGTAACGCTCATACAGGCTGTAATAGTCGATTTGCAGCGAATCCAGCCCACCGCACATCAGCACGGTCGGGAACGGGCCGTCGCCTTCAGGCATATGCAAGAACCCGGTCACGGGCGCGCCGCCGGGGATGGTGAACTGAAGCTCGCGCATCCGGCCCGGCAAGCGTTGGGCAGCCTCTTCATAGGCACGGTTTGCCAGCGCCTGCGCCTGCTCTGCCAGTTCATCCCCTTTTAAGTGCGGATAGGCGGCAATGGCGTAAAGGTTGGCTGCGTGCAGCCAGTGCTTGCCGCTGAGGGTGGCGTCCTCTTCCTGGCTGGCTTTTTGCTGCCAGAGCATCGCCTGTTTCGACCATTCGTAGATCCAGTTGCCGCCGCGGTAACCCACCACCGTATCGTAGAGTTCGCTGTCGGTACGCTCGGCTTCACTCATGACGATACGCGCCTGCACATCGAGGATTTCACGCGGATCAATACCACGCCAGATCCACATCAGGCGGTTAATCATGCGATACCAGTGAGGCACGTTTTTACCGTCTAATGCAGACTGGACGGCAGGCTGGTTCCCCGGATTGAAGCGACGCACCAGCGTCGAGGTTTCAGGGTGCTTGAAACGGGGTTTGAAGAGTGTCTCGGTGAGATTCGCCTGCGTCATTGCGTTGCCTCCATGGATACGTCATATAGTGTCCATTGTAACGCGTGGCAGGATAAAAAGAACAACGCCCGGCATAGCCGGGCGTGTAAAGTTACGTACGGAAATTAACGGCCGGAAATAGGCGGTACAAAGACCACGCCCATGTCCCATGGCTGTTCAATCCATGTATCCTGTGGAATATCAATCACGTAATCATCCACCAGTGGGCGGCCCGCCGGTTTCGCGAAGATGGTGACGAAGTGTGCTTTTGGGTACATTTCGCGGATAGCCACCGCGGTACCGCCGGTATCCACCAGGTCATCAATAACGATGAAACCTTCACCGTCGCCTTCCGCGCGTTTCAGCACTTTCAGCTCACGCTGGTTGTCGTGGTCATAGCTGGAGATGCAGACGGTATCGACATGACGAATACCCAGCTCACGCGCCAGCAGCGCCCCCGGTACCAGACCGCCACGGCTAACGGCAATAATGCCTTTCCACTGTTCAGAAGGCATCAGACGCGCGGCCAGTTTGCGTGCGTGGATCTGCAACATGTCCCAGGTGACGACGTATTTTTCGCTCATGTGAAGTGTCCCAGCCTGTTTTTATACGGCTTAAAAAGTGTTCGAGGGGGAAATAGGTTGCGCGAGATTATAGAGATCTGACGCACTAAAAACCAGTGTTTAGCGCCCTCTGCCTGAGTTTTTACATGCTTTATGCTACCAGCCATCGGAGAAAGTGGTATTCTCAGTTGCATCTCGCAAGCCTGACTTGTGGTAACTATTAACCTGCTAACCCTGTGACCTGCAACTCGCTTTGCAGGGCATCGACAAGGAGACTTATCGTGTCTGAACTGTCTCAATTATCTCCCCAGCCGCTGTGGGATATTTTTGCCAAAATCTGCTCCATTCCACACCCGTCTTACCATGAAGAACAGCTTGCCGAACATATTATGGGTTGGGCGAAGGAAAAAGGTCTGCACGCTGAACGCGACCAGGTTGGCAACATTCTGATCCGCAAACCGGCGACCGCAGGCATGGAAAACCGTAAACCGGTTGTGCTGCAGGCGCACCTGGACATGGTGCCACAGAAAAACAACGACACCGTTCACGACTTCACGAAAGACCCGATCCAGCCGTACATCGACGGCGACTGGGTGAAAGCCCGCGGTACCACGCTGGGTGCAGATAACGGTATCGGTATGGCCTCTGCGCTGGCGGTACTGGCGGACGACAGCGTTCAGCACGGTCCACTGGAAGTGCTGCTGACCATGACCGAAGAAGCGGGCATGGACGGTGCGTTTGGTCTGCAGGCGAACTGGCTGCAGGCGGATATTCTGATCAACACCGACTCTGAAGAAGAAGGCGAGATCTACATGGGCTGCGCGGGCGGGATTGATTTTATCTCTACCCTGCCGCTCTCCCGTGAAGCGGTGCCTGCTGGCTTCCAGACCTTCAAGCTGACGCTGAAAGGGCTGAAAGGCGGCCACTCCGGCGGTGATATTCACTTAGGCCTGGGCAACGCCAACAAACTGCTGGCACGCTTCCTGGCGGGCCACGCGGCTGATCTGGACCTGCGTCTGGTCGATTTCAACGGCGGTACGCTGCGCAACGCAATCCCGCGTGAAGCGTTCGCGACGGTAGCCGTTCCAGCCGCCAAAGCGGACGAGCTGAAAAAGCTCTCCAGCGTCTATCTGGATATCCTGAAAAACGAACTGTCCGCGAAAGAGAAGAACCTGACCGTAGTGCTGGAGTCCGTGTCCACGGATAAAGCCGCGCTGACCACCCAGTCTCGTGACACCTTTATTCAGCTGTTGAACGCGACGCCAAACGGCGTGATCCGCAACTCAGACGTCGCGAAAGGCGTGGTTGAAACCTCTCTGAACGTGGGCGTGGTCACCATGGGCGACGACAACGCAGAGATCATCTGCCTGATCCGATCGCTTATCGACACCGGTAAAGAGTACGTAGTGAGCATGCTGGAATCTCTGGGCACGCTGGCCGGTGCGAAAACCTCTGCCAAAGGCAGCTACCCAGGCTGGCAGCCGGACGCAAGCTCTCCGGTGATGGCACTGGTGCGTGAAACATACCAGCGTCTGTTCAACAGCACCCCGAACATTCAGGTGATCCACGCGGGTCTGGAATGTGGTCTGTTCAAGAAGCCGTACCCGAACATGGATATGGTCTCCATTGGGCCAACCATTACCGGACCACACTCGCCGGATGAGCAGGTTCACATTGAAAGCGTGGGCCATTACTGGACCCTGCTGACTGAACTGCTGAAAGCGATTCCTGCTAAGTAATTCCCACACCCCAGCCCTCTCCCTTTGGGAGAGGGTGAACAACGTCGCGCCACCGGCCTTTTTACAATCCCAATACCAGCTGACGTTCCAGCTGCGGATCCAGCAAGGTAACGTGTAACCCCACCAGCCTGACCCCTCGCCCGCCCCGACGTTCATCCCAGGCCTTTTTCGCCGTCGCGATGAGATCCTCTTTATTCAGGCGCGGCCAGACATGCTCCTGAGTCGTCTGCTGAAAATCATTGAACTTAAGCTTCACGCCCTGACGGGCAATCAGCAGGTCCGGTTTGACCTTGATTAAGCGCCGTTCCAGTTCAGGATAGAGCTGCTCCGTAATGATGGTTTCGCATTCAGACCAGTCATGAATATCTTCAATCAATGTGCGTTCAACCCCGACCGACTTTCGCAGCCGCTCGCTGCTGACACTGCGCTCGTCTATCCCCTGACTGCGCTCCCACAGCACGCGGCCAAATTTTCCAAAGCGTTTAAGCAGCATGGCTAAATCGCTGCGCTGTACATCTTCGCAGGTTCGCAGCCCCATGCTTTCCAGCTTTGCCGCAGAGACTTTGCCTACGCCCGGGATTTTGCCGAGCGGCAGCGTTTTTAAAAACGCCGGGACCTCTTCCGGGGTAATAACGTACTGGCCGTCGGGCTTGTTGAGATCGGACGCTATTTTGGCGAGGAACTTCACCGGTGCGACACCTGCCGACGCGGTCAGATTCAGCTCCTGGAAGATAGTCCGGCGGATCTCCTGCGCCATCAGCGTCGCGGAGCCGTGACAGTGCACGCTGTCGGTGACATCAAGATAAGCTTCGTCCAGCGACAGAGGTTCAATCAGTGAGGTGTAGCGAGAGAAGATTTCGCGGATATGCAGGGACGCTTCTTTGTACGCCTCAAAGCGACCGGGTAAAAGCGTGAGATGAGGACAAAGCTTAAGGGCCATGGCGGTAGGCATGGCGCTGCGCACGCCAAATTTGCGCGCAGGATAGTTGGCGGTGCTGATTACACCGCGCTGGACACGGCTACCGCCAATGGCAATAGGAATATCCCGCAGCGCCGGGTTGTCACGCATCTCCACTGCGGCAAAAAAACAGTCCATATCGACATGGATTATTTTGCGCATTACGACCACCACACATGTATTTATATACAGTATATCAAAGTCTAAAAAATGCGACAGCAGATTTACCTTCTCTTATTTGTCATAAAAATATGATACAAAAAACAACACGTAACTTGTTGTATATATTAATTTTTTATGTGAATAAGGATATAAATTCATGAGAAAAATACTCGCGCTCTCTCTGCTGCTCGTGACGGGAACGAGCTTCGCTGGCCCACAGATCGTTGCCCACCGGGGCGGAACAGCCGACGCACCAGAAAACACAGTACAAGCGATCAAACTGGCCTTAGAGAATCAGGCTCAGGCAGTCTGGATAACCGTGCAGCTCAGTAAAGATGGCGTTCCGGTCCTGTATCGTCCTTCTGATTTAAAAGCGCTGACGAACAAAACAGGCAAAATCTCGGACTACACGCTTGCGGAGTTATCGGCAGTTGACGCTGGCTGGAGCTGGGGCGGTGAAACCCATCCGTGGCGTGGCAAAGGGGTGACGATCCCCACCCTGAAAAGCGTGCTGGAAACCTGGCCACAAACCCGGTTTTATATTGATATCAAATCACCTGACGCCGATCCGGCCACGATGGGAAAAGCGCTTCTTGCGGTGCTTAATGAGACCCAGAGTCTGGGGCGGGTCAGGGTTTATTCTACTGAGGACCGTTATCTTGCCTCGCTTCCGGCAGCAATCCCACGCTTTGTTACCCGCAGTGAAACGCGCTCCAGGCTGGTAACGGTATCGCTGAGCCACCAGTGCCTGCCACCAGAGCAGACGATGCAGGAGTACTGGTACGCGCTAGAGCTGAACAGAACCGTTGACGTGGTTGAGAAATTTACCCTTGGTGAAGGGGTGTCCCGCTCAACCCTCACCTGGGATAAAGAATCCATGGACTGTTTCCGCTCGCAGGGCAACAGTCACGTTATCTTGCTGGGCGTGAACACCGCCGAAGATTATAAAAAGGCAGAGGCGCTGCAGGCGGATGCGGTGATGGTCGACTCGCCCGCCGCCGCAAAAGCATGGGCTAAATAAGCCAGCAGGCCGCAATAATGCGGCCTGCTGTTATCGTTACGTCGCGATTTACAAAATTCGGCGCTGCTGCTCCCGCGCCATCCTTTTTTTACGGGCATCGCACGGTTCCGGGCAGTCGCAGACTTTTTCCATGCCAATGGACGAGATCCCACCGCAGCTGCCCTGAATGCTTTTGCGCTTGATGATCCAGCCTAACGACATGCCGAATATGACCAGTACAAAGACCGCGAAGGTTGCCAGAAACGTCAGCATCATCAGCCTCCAAAATCATCCAGCAGGATGTTCTCATCTTCCACGCCCAGATCTTTGAGCATCTTGATCACGGCGGCGTTCATCACTGGCGGACCACACATATAAAACTCGCAGTCTTCCGGCGCAGGATGCTGTTTGAGGTAGTTTTCATACAGCACGTTGTGGATGAAGCCCGTATGGCCGGTCCAGTTATCTTCCGGCTGCGGATCGGAGAGCGCCACATGGAAGGTGAAGTTAGGGTTTTCACGCGCCAGCTGTTCGAACTCATCGTCATAGAACATCTCACGCAGCGAACGCGCCCCGTACCAGAAGCTGATTTTACGCTGACTGCCAAGCCGCTTGAGCTGGTCGAAAATGTGCGAACGCATCGGCGCCATACCTGCACCACCGCCGATAAATACCATTTCGGCATCGGTCTCTTTCGCAAAGAACTCGCCAAACGGGCCGGAGATGGTCACCTTGTCGCCCGGTTTTAATGACCAGATATACGATGACATGATGCCCGGCGGCGCATGCGGTACCGCTGGCGGCGGCGTGGCGATACGCACGTTAAGCATGATGATACCCTTCTCTTCCGGGTAGTTCGCCATGGAGTAAGCACGAAGCGCGGGCTCTTTAACCTCAGAGACAAAGCGGAAGAGGTTGAATTTATCCCAGTCGGCACGGTATTCATCAGGCACGTCGAAGTCAGCATAGGCTACGGTGTGCTCCGGACATTCAATCTGGATATAGCCCCCCGCCCGGAACGGAACGCTCTCTCCTTCAGGCACCCGCAGTTTAAGCTCTTTGATAAAGGTGGCTTTGTTATCGTTGGAGATAACTTCGCATTCCCATTTTTTGACGCCGAAAATCTCCTCCGGCAGTTCAATTTTCATGTTCTGGCGCACCGCGACCTGACAGGCCAGACGGCAGCCCTCTTTCGCCTCACGCTTCGTGATATGCGACAGCTCAGTGGGCAGAATATCGCCACCACCCTCTTTCACCTTTACGCGGCACTGCCCACAGGAGCCACCGCCACCGCAGGCCGAAGAGACGAAGATGCCGTTGCCGGCAAGCGTATTCAGCAGTTTATCGCCGGCTGGCGTGCGGATCTGGTTTTGCGGTTCATCGTTGATATCGATAATGACATCGCCGGAATTCACCAGCTTCGCACGCGCCACCAGAATCAACCCCGACAGCACCAGTACAATCAGCGTGAACATCGCCACGCCAAGCATAATTTCCATCAGTTAGCCCTTATAGCTGCACACCGGAGAAGGACATAAAGCCCAGCGCCATGAGACCGGTGGTGATAAAGGTGATCCCTAAGCCACGCAGGCCTGCAGGCACGTTGGCATATTTCATTTTTTCGCGGATCCCCGCCATGGTGACGATAGCCAGCATCCAGCCGATCCCGGAGCCGAAACCATACACAATTGATTCGCTGAAGTTGTAATCACGCTGAACCATAAACGAGACGCCACCGAAGATGGCGCAGTTCACCGCGATCAACGGCAGGAAGATCCCCAGCGCGTTGTAGAGTGACGGGAAATACTTATCAAGGATCATCTCAAGGATTTGCACCAGCGCCGCAATCACACCGATAAAGGTGATGAAGTTCAGGAAGCTGAGATCCACCCCCTCCACCAGCGCGCTGTCGCGCAGGACAAAGTTGTACACCAGGTTGTTGATCGGCACCGACAGGCCAAGCACCACGGTAACCGCTATGCCCAGGCCAAATGCTGTCGATACCTTTTTGGACACGGCAAGGAACGTACACATGCCGAGGAAGAACGCGAGCGCCATGTTTTCAACAAACACCGCGCGCACAAATAAACTCAGGTAATGAGCCATTGTCGGTTACTCCTTTTCCTGCTGTTCTGGTTTCAGGGTACGAATCAGCCAGATCAGCAAACCGATAATGAAAAATGCGCTTGGAGCCAGCAGGAACAGGCCGTTTGGCAGATACCAGCCGCCGTTCTGTACCGTGTCCAGCACCGTGATGCCAAACAGCTTACCGCTGCCAATCAACTCACGCAGGAACCCTACGGACAGCAGGATCACGCCGTAGCCGAGGCCGTTGCCGATGCCGTCCATAAAGCTCGCCAGCGGGGGCATTTTCATGGCATAGCCTTCTGCACGTCCCATCACGATACAGTTGGTGATAATCAGGCCCACAAATACCGAAAGCTGTTTCGATATTTCATAGGCAAAGGCTCGCAGCAGCTGATCGACCACGATCACCAGCGAGGCGATGATCGCCATCTGCACGATGATCCTCACGCTGTTGGGGATATGGTGGCGGATCATCGAGATAAACATGCTGGAAAACGCGGTTACCAGCGTTACTGCCAGCGTCATCACCACCGCCGTTTCCAGCTTGGTGGTCACCGCCAGGGCTGAACACACACCCAGCACCTGCAGCGTTATCGGGTTATTGGCTAAAAGTGGGCCAATCAGCACCTTTTTAACTTCTTTCAGTTCACCCGTATCAGCCATGGTTCAGCGCTCCTTCACGTACATTTTTCAGGAAAGGACCAAAACCGAGTTCGCCCATCCAGAAATCAAAACTGTGCTGCACCCCTTTGGAGGTGAGCGTGGCCCCGGATAGGCCGTCAACAGCATAGACATCGTCAGGACGCGCAGACCCTTTCATCACCTTCAGCGCAGGCGCTCCGCTGTCGTCGAGCACTTTCTTCCCGACAAACTGCGCGCGCCAGTTAGGGTTCTCCACTTCTCCACCGAGCCCCGGCGTTTCACCCTGGTCATAGTAGGTGATGCCTTTCACGGTGCGGCCATCCGTATCAAGCGCCACGAAGGCGTACATCATTGACCACAGGCCGTTGCCGTAGATGGGCAGCACCACTTCCTGCACCTGTTTTTGCTCATCACGTACGAGGTAGATTTCAGCCAGATTGCTGCGACGCTTAATGCCCGCCGGATCCTGAGATGCCTCCAGCGTCATGCTCATCTTCGGGTCTTTTAATGCCAGCGCCTGGTTATATTTCGCCGGATCTTTATCCAGCAGTTGACCCGTTTTTAAATCAACCAGACGCGCGGTGATGCGCTCAGCAAAGACGGCCGACACATCGTCTGCACTCATCCCTTCCTGCATCAGCCCGGCGACGGCCAGGATGTTGCGCTGTTTATCCAGCGCGCGCTGCTCCTGCTGTCGCGGCTTTAACCCCACGGCAGAACCAGCCACCACAATGGAACAGACCAGACACAGGACCAGCACCACCAGCAGCGTTTTGCCGATGCTGTCGTTATTTTTGATTTCAGCCACGTGCCTTCCTCCGCTTAATGTTGGCGCGCACGACCAGATAATCGAACAGTGGTGCAAACAGGTTGGCAAACAGAATGGCCAACATCATCCCTTCCGGATAGGCCGGGTTGACCACACGAATCAGGACACACATCACCCCGATGAGCACGCCATAGCTCCATTTCCCTCTGTCAGTAAAGGAAGCAGAAACCGGATCGGTGGCCATGAACATCATGCCGAAGGCGAAACCGCCCAGCACCAGATGCCAGTACCAGGGCATGGAGAACATCGGGTTGGTGGCGGAACCGATAAGGTTGAACAGTGTGGCAGTCAGCACCATGCCGATCATGACACCGGCGACAATCCGCCAGGAGGCCACGCGACCAAACAGGATGATCGCCCCGCCAATCAAAATCATCAGCGTGGAGACCTCCCCAATGGAGCCCGGGATGTTGCCCATAAACGCATCAAACCAGGTCACGGGTTGGCCTGTCGCATTGTTCACCAGCGTTTCACCGCCGTGCGCCGCCCATTGTGAAAGCGGTGTCGCCCCAGAGAAGCCGTCCGCAGCGGTCCAGACCAGATCGCCGGAGATTTGCGCCGGATAGGCAAAGAACAGGAACGCACGCCCTGCCAGCGCAGGGTTGAGGAAGTTACGCCCGGTTCCCCCGAAGATCTCTTTCGCGATGACCACACCAAAGCTGATCCCCAGCGCGGCCTGCCAGAGCGGTAACGTTGGCGGGACAATCAGGGCAAACAGAATGGAAGTAACAAAGAAGCCTTCGTTGATCTCATGTTTACGAATAATGGCAAACAGCACTTCCCAGAATCCACCCACGATAAATACCGTGATGTAGATCGGGAGGAAGAACACCGCCCCCAGCGTCATCATGCTGATCCAGCCCGCGTCTGGGGCAAAACTCACGCCAAGCGACTGTGCCAGACGGTAATGCCAGTCAGACTGGATCACCTGCGCCAGTTGCTGAGCATCGTACAGATGATGCAGCGCCGGAATGGTCTGCAGCCCCACGTTGTACATGCCCCAGAACATTGCCGGGAAGACGGCAAACCAGACCAGAATCATCATTCGCTTCAGGTCGATGGCGTCACGAACGTGCGCCGCGCCTTTCGTCACCAGACCTGGTGTGTAGAAAATGGTCGTCGTCGCTTCATACAGCGGGTAGTACTTCTTCAGTTTACCCTCGGTAAAATGCGGCTCTATTTTTTCAAAGAGGTGTTTTAAGCCCATGGTTATCCTTCCTGCTCAATGCGGGTTAACACCTCGCGCAATACCGGTCCATATTCGTATTTTCCCGGACAGACATAGGTACAGAGCGCCAGATCTTCTTCGTCCAGCTCCAGGCAACCCAGCGCCTGGGCGCTGTCGGTGTCCCCGGCAAGCAGATCGCGCAGCAGCACGGTGGGCAGAATATCGAGCGGCATAACACGCTCGTAGTTGCCAATCGGCACCATGGCGCGCTCACCGCCGTTTGTGCTGGTGGAGAAGTTGAACAGCTTATGACGCAGGAAGTGGCCGAGCGTGGTGCGGGTGACGGAATACTTTTCTGCACCTGGCAGCACCCAGCCGAAGAGCTCTTTCTCACGCCCTTCCAGCACAATGCTCACCTGCAGATGGAAGCGTCCCAGATAGGCCTGCGGCCCAACGGCATGACGGCCGCTGAGTACCGAACCGGAAATCAGACGGTTTTCACCCGCTTTGGTTTCGTCGTCCAGCAGTTCATTGATATCCGCACCCAACAGCGTTGTCACCAGGCGCGGGTTTGCCGCCTGCGGCCCGCCAATCGCGATCACTCGCTCTGTGCAGAGCTTACCGGTGGTAAAGAGTTTGCCGATGGCAATCACGTCCTGATAGTTAAGGTGCCAGACCTGTTTTGTCAGGCTGACCGGCTCAAGGAAGTGAATATGCGTTCCCGCCAGCCCCGCCGGATGCGGGCCTGCAAATTCATTGAACGTCACCTGTCCCTGCGGATGGCCGCCAAGTTTACCGGCACTGGCCTGGCACACGTGGACTTTCCCGGGCGTCAGCCGCGTGAGAACGGTCAGCCCGGCATCAAAGGCCTGGCGTTGTGCCAGAATAACCGGCTGCGGGTCTGCACTGAGTGGGTTGGTGTCAATTGCCGTAACGAAGATAGCGGCCGGAACCGTGCCAGGCACAGGCGTTTTGCTGAAAGGGCGTGTGCGAAATGCGGTCCACAAACCGGCGTCCAGCAGTTGCGCCTGAACGGTTTCACGGCTCAACGCCGCGAGGTCTGCGGCCTCATAATGGGCAAACTCACGCTGTTCATCCCCTTCAATGCGGATAACCACCGACTGCAACATGCGGCGTTCGCCACGGTTGATCGCCACAACGGTGCCGCTGGCAGGGGCGGTAAACATCACGCCGGGATTTTTTTTATCTTCGAAGAGCGCCTGCCCTTTAATGACGCGATCGTCCTGCTGGACCAGCATTGAGGGGCGCATCCCCACGTAATCGTCGCCCAGAATGGCAACATGGCGAACGCTTGCGCCTGCCGAAACGTGCTGTTCGGGCACGCCTGCGATGGGCAGGTCAAGTCCTTTTCTTATTTTAAACATGTGGTTAGCAAGTTTCCGTGAACAACTATTCTGAGGGCGTGAAGTGTACCATTTCCGGCGTTTTCCGGGCAGATAAAACTCAGCTGCAGGTGTCAAATTGCGAACTGATACGCAAAGTTCCTGGAGCCAGCGCGATTTTGATGGGTTATAAAGTAAAACTAATTTGTAAACTAACAGCTCCGCTCTTGCGAAAATCTATAGCGGTGCTAATGTGAGCGCTCCTAACAGATTAATCTGATTTCGGGTCTCTTTTGCCGTTCTGGCAAGTTGGTCTTAGTTTTATCAAGGAACTTGTAGTATGCGTAAAATCGCATTGTTCATTGCGATGCTCCTGATTCCGTGCGTGTCGTTTGCCGGGCTGCTCAGCAGCAACAGTTCAACCACGCCTGTGAGCAAAGAATATAAACAGCAGCTAATGGGATCCCCCGTTTATATTCAAATCTTCAAGGAAGAACGCACACTCGACCTGTTTGTGAAAATGGGTGAGACATATCAGCTGCTCGACAGCTACAAGATTTGTAACTACTCCGGTGGTCTGGGGCCAAAACAGCGTCAGGGCGATTTCAAAAGCCCGGAAGGGTTTTACAACGTTCAGCGTAACCAGCTAAAACCGGATAGCCGTTTCTATAAAGCGATTAATATCGGCTTCCCGAATGCCTTTGACCGTGCGCACGGTTACGAAGGTAAGTATCTGATGATCCACGGTGCCTGTGTGTCCATCGGCTGTTACGCGATGACCGATTCCGGCATTGATGAGATTTTCCAGTTTGTCACGGGCGCACTGGTCTTTGGTCAGCCAAACGTTCAGGTCAGCATCTATCCGTTCCGCATGACCGATGCCAACATGGCGCGTCACAAGTACTCTTACTACGCGGATTTCTGGAAACAGCTAAAACCGGGCTATGACTATTTCGAGCAGACGCACAAGCCGCCTGTCGTCTCGGTTGTGGATGGCCGTTATGTGGTCAGCAAACCGCTGAGCCACGAAGTTGTCCACCCACAGCTGGCATCAAATTACACGGTCCCCGAGACAAAATAACACCCACTCGCCTGGCATAATCTTCTGCCAGGTCTCGTTGCCGGTCAGCGGCTGCGTGGCGATAACAGTGACCACATCATTTGGTGTGGTCTCTTTCTGAAAATCAATTTCCACATCCTGATCGAGCAGCTTTGCCACGCCAAACGGTGCACGGCGGGTGATCCAGAACAGGTTCGTCGAGCAGAACGCCATCACATAGCGCCCGTCAGACAACAGCATGTTAAACACGCCCTTCTCGCGCAGTTCAGACGCCAGCGACGCAATATATTTAAATACCGCCGCCATGTTGCCAGGGGTGCGCGGGTAACGCTCTGTCAGCTTATGCAGCAGCCAGCAAAAGGCTTTTTCGCTGTCGGTTTCGCCAACCGGGCGAAAATTACCGGTCTCCAGCGACTTATAGCCCGTAAGTTGCCCGTTATGCGCGTAGGTCCAGTTACGGCCCCACAGCTCACGGGTAAACGGATGGGTGTTTTCGAGCGCCACTTCGCCGCGGTTTGCCTGACGAATATGGGCGATTACCGAACAGGATTTAATGGGGTAATCCTGCACCAGTTTGGCAATCGGTGAGTTAAAGCTGGGTTGTGGATCCTTGAACGTGCGACACCCTTTGCCTTCGTAGAAGGTGATACCCCAGCCGTCTTTATGCGGCCCGGTTCCCCCACCGCGCTGTACCAGCCCGGTGAAACTAAAGCAGATATCGGTTGGCACATTGGCGCTCATCCCGAGCAGTTCGCACATAGATTACCTCCACTCCACAACTGCGGGGGGCACCGGTGCCCCCCAGCGAAGCCTTACTTAACCATCTCTTTTTCGATCAGCTGGATCAGGATGTGGATCACTTTGATGTGAATTTCCTGAATGCGGTCAGCATAACCGAAGTGCGGAACACGGATTTCAACGTCCGCGGTACCGTCCATCTTACCGCCATCTTTGCCCGTCAGGGTGATGACTTTCATCCCTTTTTCACGCGCCGCCGCAATCGCTTTGATCACGTTACCAGAGTTGCCCGAAGTGGAGATACCCAGCAGCACGTCACCTCCACGACCAACCGCTTCAACGTAGCGGGAGAAGATGTAGTCGTAACCGAAATCGTTGCCCACGCAGGAGATGTGGCTCACGTCGGAGATCGCAATCGCCGGGTAGCCCGGACGGTTTTCACGATAACGCCCGGTCAGCTCTTCTGCGAAGTGCATAGCGTCGCAGTGGGACCCCCCGTTACCGCAGGAGAGCACTTTGCCACCGGCTTTGAAACTGTCGGCCAGCAGGACCGCCGCGCGCTGAATAGCGTGAATATTGGCATCATCTTTCAGAAAGTTAGCCAGCGTTTCCGCCGCTTCGTTCAGTTCGTTACGAATAAGATCCTGGTACATGAGGATAATCCTTCAGTATTGATGAGATAACACAGTGGAGTGTACCGGATAGCAATAAAAGCGAGAAGCTAAAGGGATGCGAATCGTCTGACGTTTTGCGTTTTCGTGCCGGCAAACAAACGAACAATGTGAACCAGGTTGTAATTATTTTGTAAACACATTGCTAAAGGAAATAACATCAACTACAACCATATCATCACAAGTGGTCAGACCTCCTACAAGCAAGGGAGCTTTTCTTTATGATGATTTTGAGCATTCTCGCAACCGTTGTCCTGCTCGGTGTGCTGTTCTATCACCGTGTAAGTTTATTCCTGAGCAGCCTGATTCTTCTGGCCTGGACGGCTGTGCTTGGCGTCGCAGGTCTCTGGAATATCTGGCTTTTAGTGCCGCTGGCCATCATCCTTCTGCCGTTTAACTTTGCCCCGATGCGTAAGTCGATGATCTCCGCGCCGGTATTCAAAGGTTTCCGCAAAGTGATGCCGCCGATGTCGCGCACCGAGAAAGAAGCGATTGACGCCGGTACCACCTGGTGGGAAGGCGATCTGTTCCAGGGCAACCCGGACTGGAAAAAACTGCATAACTACCCGCAACCGCGTCTGACAGCGGAAGAACAAGCCTTTATTGACGGCCCGGTAGAAGAAGCCTGCCGTATGGCCAATGACTTTGCCATCACCCATGAAATGGCCGACCTGCCGCCGGAGCTGTGGGCATACCTGAAAGAGCATCGCTTCTTCGCGATGATCATCAAAAAAGAGTATGGCGGTCTGGAATTCTCCGCGTACGCTCAGGCTCGCGTGCTGCAAAAACTGGCTGGCGTCTCCGGGATCCTGGCGATCACCGTGGGCGTACCTAACTCCTTAGGCCCGGGCGAACTGCTGCAGCATTACGGTACAAAAGAGCAGAAAGATCACTATCTGCCGCGTCTGGCACGCGGTCAGGAAATTCCATGCTTCGCACTGACCAGCCCGGAAGCGGGTTCCGATGCAGGCGCCATCCCGGATACCGGTGTGGTCTGCATGGGCGAATGGCAGGGCGAACAGGTGCTGGGTATGCGCCTGACCTGGAACAAACGCTACATTACGCTCGCGCCTGTCGCTACCGTGCTGGGCCTGGCGTTTAAACTCTCCGACCCGGAAAAACTGCTGGGTGGTGAAGAAGATCTGGGCATTACCTGTGCGCTGATCCCCACCTCTACCCCGGGCGTTGAAATTGGTCGTCGCCACTTCCCGCTGAACGTGCCGTTCCAGAACGGTCCGACCCGCGGTCAGGATATCTTTGTCCCGATTGATTACATCATCGGTGGGCCGAAAATGGCCGGTCAGGGCTGGCGTATGCTGGTGGAATGTCTGTCCGTTGGTCGCGGCATTACCCTGCCGTCGAACTCAACCGGCGGGCTGAAATCGGTGGCGATGGGGATTGGTGCCTACGCGCACATCCGTCGTCAGTTCAAAATCTCCATCGGCAAGATGGAAGGGATCGAAGAGCCGCTGGCGCGTATCGCAGGCAACGCCTACGTGATGGATGCCGCCGCGTCGTTAATTACCTACGGCATTATGCTGGGTGAAAAACCGGCCGTACTGTCCGCGATTGTGAAGTACCACTGCACCCACCGCGCACAGCAGTCGATCATTGATGCAATGGATATCGCAGGTGGTAAAGGCATTATGCTCGGCGAAGGCAACTTCCTGGCGCGTGGCTATCAGGGCGCACCGATCGCCATCACCGTAGAAGGGGCAAACATCCTGACCCGCAGCATGATGATCTTCGGCCAGGGGGCGATTCGCTGCCATCCGTACGTGCTGGAAGAGATGGCCGCCGCGCAGAACAACGACGTGGATGCCTTCGACAAGCTGCTGTTCAAACATATCGGTCATGTAGGCAGCAATAAAGTGCGCAGCTTCTGGCTGGGTCTGACCCGCGGGCTGACCAGCGCCACGCCAACCCATGATGCAACAAAACGTTATTACCAGCATCTGAACCGGCTGAGCGCCAACCTGGCGCTGCTGTCCGACGTCTCCATGGCGGTGCTGGGCGGTAGCCTGAAGCGTCGCGAGCGCATCTCTGCCCGTCTGGGTGATGTGCTGAGCCAGCTCTACCTGGCTTCTGCGGTACTGAAACGCTACGACGACGAAGGCCGTCAGGAAGCGGATCTGCCGCTGGTGCACTGGGGGGTGCAGGATGCGCTGTATCAGGCCGAGCAGGCGATTGACGATCTGCTGGTGAACTTCCCGAACCGTCTGGTGGCAGGTGCCCTGCGCGTGGCGATCTTCCCGACCGGTCGTCATCATCTGGCGCCGTCTGACAAGCTGGATCATAAAGTGGCGAAGATCCTGCAGGTACCGAGCGCAACCCGTTCACGTATCGGCCGCGGTCAGTATCTGGCGCCAACGCCACATAACCCGGTGGGTCTGCTGGAAGAGGCGCTGCTGGACGTGATGGCCGCCGACCCGATTCACCAGAAGATCTGTAAACAGCTGGGCAAAAACCTGCCGTTTACCCGACTGGATGAACTGGCGAAACAGGCGCTGGCGGGTGGCATCATTGACAACAGCGAAGCCGCACTCCTGGTGAAAGCCGAAGAGAGCCGTCTGCGCAGCATTAACGTCGATGATTTCGAACCGGACGAGCTGGCGCCACCGCCGGTAACGCTGCCGGAGAAACACCGCAAACCCGAAACGCCTTAAACCGTTTCGTCCTGAAAAAACCCGCCACGGGCGGGGGTTTTTCTTGGCATCTTTTCTCTTTATTTCGTGCTACAGTGTCAAAAAGGGTCGTTTGAGGAGTCTGAATTGTGCCTGGTCTGAAGATTTCTATTTTGCAGCAACCTTTAGTGTGGATGGATGGCCCTGCCAACCTGCGCCACTTTGATCGTCAACTGGAAGGCATTACCGGGCGCGATGTGATTGTCCTGCCGGAGATGTTCACCACGGGCTTCGCGATGGAAGCCGCACAACAGTCGATGCCGCAGGATGAGGTGGTCGCCTGGATGCACGCCAAAGCGCAGCAGACCAACGCGCTGATCGCCGGTAGCGCCGCCCTGCAAACGGAACGCGGCCCGGTGAACCGCTTTCTGCTGGTTGAGCCGGAGGGGAAGGTCCATTTTTACGATAAGCGCCACCTGTTCCGCATGGCCGATGAGCATCATCATTATCAAGCCGGCAACGAACGCGTGGTGTTTGAATGGCGCGGCTGGCGTATTCTGCCGCTGGTCTGCTACGACCTGCGCTTCCCGGTCTGGTCGCGCAACCGCAACGATTACGACCTGGCGCTGTATGTCGCCAACTGGCCTGCGCCGCGCTCCCTGCACTGGCAATCGCTGCTGGTGGCACGCGCAATTGAAAACCAGGCGTACGTGGTGGGGTGTAACCGCGTGGGAACAGACGGCAACGGACATCACTACCGGGGCGATAGCCGGGTGGTGAATCCGCAGGGCGAGATCATCGCCACCGCCGAACCGCATCAGGCGACGCGCATTGATGCCGAGCTGTCGTTGACGGCGCTGAAGGAGTATCGCGAGAAGTTCCCCGCATGGCAGGATGCGGATCCGTTTAGTATTGGGTGACATTTTCCCCTCACCCCAACCCTCTCCCAAAGGGAGAGGGAGGATAAAAGATCAACTCACCAGCGCCTGCCCGTCTTTGCGGCTCTCCGTCGCGGCCACGTAGTGCCCTTCCGGCATCCGGTAAATCACCTGCGCACCGCCAAAGTTATACTCCTGGAGCGGATCTTCCACGACGATGTGGTGGCCACGTTCACGCAGGGCAGCAATGGTGTTGCGATCGAACGTCGCTTCGACGATCACCTCCCGGCCCTGCACCACGCGCCAGCGCGGGGCGTCGATTGCCGCCTGCGGGTTTTGCCCGTGCAGCATGATCCGCAGCGCCATCTGCATATGCCCTTGCGCCTGCATTGGGCCGCCCATCACGCCAAACGACATCAGCGGCTTGCCGTTGCCGTCCATCGCAAAGCCCGGAATGATGGTGTGGAACGGACGCTTGCTGCCCGCCAGCGCGTTCGGGTGCTTCGGATCCAGCACAAATCCGCAGCCGCGGTTTTGCAGGCTGATGCCGGTATCCGGCACCACAATTCCTGAACCAAAGCCCATATAGTTGGACTGGATAAACGAAACCATCATCCCACTGGCATCCGCGGTGCTGATGTAGACCGTGCCGCTCTGCGTCGGCGAACCGTACTCAAAATCCGAGGCTTTATCAGGGTCGATAAGCGCCGCGCGCGATTTCAGATAATGGTCGCTCAGCAGCTCTTTAGCCGCAAACTCCATGTGCGCTTCATCCGCCACGTAGCGGTCGAGATCCGCCAGCGCCAGCTTCATCGCCTCAATGGATAAATGCAGGGATTGCACGGAGTCCGGATGATGGTGCTCAATGCCGCACTGCTCCAGAATGCCGAGCGCAATCAACGTGGCGATCCCCTGCCCGTTCGGCGGCAGCTCCTGCACCGAACCGCCGGCAAAGTCACGCGACAACAGATCCACCCAGTCCACACGATGGTTCGCCAGATCCTCAGCCGTCAGATGTGCGCTGTGCGCTTTGGCGAAGGCGGCAATTTTCTGCGCCAGCTCGCCCCGGTAAAACGCCTCGCCGTTGGTTTTTGCAATCAGCTCCAGCGAGTTCGCCTGCGCCGGGTTACGGAAGATCTCCCCTACGCGCGGGGCGCGGCCTTCCGGTGCGAAGCAGGCGCTAAAGCCCGGCTGGTCTTTGAGTTTGTTATAACCGCGCTGCCAGAGATGGCCAATCAGCGGCGAAACCGGGAAACCGTTACGCGCATACTCAATGGCAGGCTGCGCCAGCGTGGTCAGCGGCAGCGTGCCAAAACGTTCCGCCAGCGCCACCCAGCCCGATACCGCACCGGGCACGGTTACCGCATCCCAGCCGATTTCCGGCATCGCCGTTTTGCCAGCGAACAGATCCGCATGCCAGCTCGCAGGCGAGCGGCCAGAGGCGTTCAGGCCGTGGAGCTTTTCGCCATCCCAGACGATGGCGAAGGCATCGCTGCCAATCCCGTTACCGGTGGGTTCAACCACCGTCAGCGCCATCGCGGTGGCGACAGCCGCATCAACGGCGTTGCCGCCCAGCTGCAGCATCTTCATTCCCGCCTGCGCCGCCAGCGGCTGCGAGGTGGCTACCGCGTTATGGCCCATCATCGGCGGGCGTCGTGAAGCGTAACCGGACGTAAAATCAAGCGCTTTGGTCATCATGACTCCTTAGTCGTGGCGCGGATCGAGCGCATCGCGCAGCCCGTCGCCGAGTAAATTAAAGCCCTGCACGGCAAGGAAAATCGCCACGCCGGGGAAGACGGACATCCAGGGCGCCTGCTCAAGGAAGCCTTTGGCGGTGTTAAGCATTGAGCCCCAGGAGGGGTTTGGCGGCTGCTGCCCCAGACCCAGAAACGAGAGACTGGCTTCGGCGATAATCGCCGAGGCAATGGCCAGCGTGGCCTGCACCAGAATGGGTGACATCACGTTCGGCAGGACATATTTGATGATGATCCAGCGATCCGGCAGGCCAATTGCCCGCGCGCCGTCGATGTACTCTTCGTTGCGAATGGCGATCACCTGGCCGCGCGTGAGACGGGCGAAGATCGGCATCGCGGAAAGGCCAATGGCGATCATGGCATTGGTCAGGCTTGGCCCTAAAAACGCCCCGAGGGCGATCGCCATGATCAGGAACGGACAGGCCAGCAGCGCTTCGATAACGCGTGAGATCACCCCATCCCACATATTCTGAAAGTAACCAGCCACCAGCCCCAGCGGCACGCCGATGACCACGGCGATGACCACCGACATACACCCCGCCATCAGCGAGGTTCTGGCTCCCCAGATAATGCGGGATAAAATATCGCGCCCCAGCTCGTCGGTGCCGAACCAGTACATCGCCGAGGGCGCTTTACGCACCGCGAGGAAATTCGCCTTCACCGGATCGAACGGCGCGATCCACGGTGCAAGCAGCGCCACCAGCACAAAGAAGCCCACAATCACCGCGCCGATCACCGCGCTTTTATTGGCGAGAAATTTCTTCAGCACCCGGTTCTGCGCGCGGGGCAGAACCGGCGCAACGGTTTGAGTTGTCAGTTCCGCCATGGTTAAACTCGCATTTTCGGATTGATGAGAACGTACAGCACATCGGCCAGCAGGTTCAGCAGCAGGAAGCCAATCGCCACGATCAGCACCACGCCCTGCACCACCGCGTAGTCGCGGTTAAACACCGAGTCGACGATCATTTTGCCAAATCCCGGAATGGTGAAGACCTGCTCGGTCAGCACCGCGCCGCCCAGCAGCTCGCCGAACAGCAGCGTGGTGAGCGTGATCACCGGCACCAGCGCGTTACGAAACGCATGCTTGATAATGACGGCTTTTGGCAGCAGCCCTTTGGCCCGCGCGGTGCGGATGTAGTCAGCTTTGAGCACGGCGATCATGGAGGCGCGGGTATGGCGCATCAGCGTGGCCGCCAGCCCGGTGCCGAGCACGGCGGCAGGCAGCAGCAACGTCCGCAGGTTCTGCACCGGATCTTCACTAAACGGCACAAACCCGGACGCCGGCAGCCACTGCAGATTGACCGAAAAGACCAGTATCAGCAGGATCCCGAGCCAGAAGTGCGGTATCGAGATCCCGGAGATCGCCACAAAGTTCGCCCCGTGATCGACCCAGCTGTTTTTGTTCACCGCCGCGAGGATCCCCATGCTGATGCCGAACACCAGGGCGATGATCATCGCCAGCAGCGACAGCTCCAGCGTGACCGGCAGTTTGCTGGCGATAAGCTCGGTCACCGGTTCGTGCGTGCGTAAGGAGACCCCTAGATCGCCCTGCAGCGCGCGCGTCAGCCAGTGGAAATACTGCACCGGGATGGGCGCATCCAGATTGAGCTCAGCGCGCAGCTGGGCGATCACCGCCGGATCGCGCTCCTCGCCCGCCATGGCGATGAGCGGATCGCCGGGCAGCAGCTTCTGCAGCCCGAACACCATCATACTCACCAGCAATAGCGTCGGAATGGCCAGCAGCAGACGTTTGCAAATCAGTTCCAGCATGGTCTCTCCTCGGGACGGTTATTTCGCCAGCGTCACACCGGCCAGACGCACGATGCCGTCCGGGTACGGCTTAAAGCCCTGCACGCTTTTGTTCAGGCCGAAAATACGCGGCTCAAAGTAGAGGTAGGCAACAGGCATGTCGGTTTGCAGCTGCTTCACTACCTTGTCGTACAGCGGCTGGCGAACGGCTTTATCGTTGCTGAGGCGCGCCTGGGTCAGCCACTCATCGACCTGCGCATTGCTGTAACGGCCGTCGTTAAGCGTCCCTTTGCTGTGGATAAAACCGTAGATGCTGCCATCCGGGTCCGGGCGTCCTGACCAGCCGGAGAAGCTCAGCTGGTAATCACCGCTCTGCTGGCGATCGAGCAGCGTGGCGAACTCGGTCATCTGCAGATTCAGGGTAAAGCCCGCCTCAGCCACCATCGCCTGCAATACCTGGCCGACCTGCTGCGAGGTTGGGTTGTTCGGCACCAGCAGATTCACGTTCAGCGGCGTCGCGACGCCTGCGGCTTTAAGCAGCGCTTTCGCCTTGTCGACGTCACGCGGGGGCACCGGCAGGTTGACGTGATACGGGCTTACCGTCGAAAACGGCTGGTTGGCAGGCGTATACAGCCCCTCAAAGACCACCTGATTGAGCGCATCGCGGTCAATGGCCTGAGAGAACGCTTCACGCACGCGGGCGTCCTTGAACGGATCGTTAGCCGGCACCTTGCCGTTATTGATGTTAAAGGTGATGCCCTGATACCCGAGGCCGGTCACCTTCGCCAGCGCCAGCTTGCTGTCGGCTTCGACGGTTTTAACGTCGCTGGCAGCAATGCCTTCGGTCAGATCGAGATCGCCCGCGCGCAGGTTCGCCAGACGCACGGAGGCATCCGGGATCGGCAGATAGATGATCTTGTCGAAGTGGTAAGCGTCTTTATTCCAGTAGTTGTCGAAACGAGTCAGAACAATGCGATCCTGGGAGACGCGGCTGTCGAATTTATAAGGACCGGAGCAGACGGGATGGGCGGCAAAGTCCGGCTTTTTCGCCGCTTCGGGGGCCATCATCGCCCCGGCGCGGTCGGTGAGCTGCATTAACAGGGCAGCATCGGGGGTTTTCAGGTGCAGGGCGATCTGCATCGGGCCGGTGACCTCAACGGACTCCACGGACGATATTTCACTTTTACGCAGAGAGCCTTTTAAGGTCAGCGCCCGGTCGAGGTTATATTTTGCCGCTGCCGCATCGAATTTTTCGCCATCATGGAAGGTGACGCCTTCACGCAAATTGAAGGTCAGGGTTTTGCCATCCTCGCTCCAGGTCCACTCTTTCGCCAGACCCGGCACCACTTTCAGGTTTTCGTCCACATCCACCAGCCTGTCGCACAGGGAGGCAAAAACGAAGCGGCCATAATAGGTGCGCGCCAGATGCGGATCGAGCATGTCCGGGTCTGCACCCAGCCCTACTCGCAGCACGCTTTCAGCATGGGCGGGCAGCGCCGCGCCGAGCAACATAACACTTCCCAGTACGGTCAAAAGAGAATTACGCATTGTCATTATCATGAGTTCCTTGAAGGAAGGGAGGAGTGAGAGGCCGCGTGTTCAAACAGCGCGCGGCGGCGCAGAAAGGCGGCAGACGGCGGTGCTATCTGGATAACACTGCGATCGCGGTTAATCTCCTGCCAGCGGTGGCAGGCAATCTGGCGTCCGCCTTCCAGCACCTGGTTAATGGGCTCGGCAAGGCGACATTCATCCGTGGCATACGGACAACGGGTATGGAATCGGCACCCGGACGGGGGATCGGCCGGGTTCGGTAAATCCCCTTGCAGCAACGGGGCAGCGCGTCGGGCGCCCGGCTGCATCTGCGGTGCAGAGGCGATGAGCGCCTGGGTGTAAGGATGGAGAGGCGCGTCAAAGATCTCGTCGACGCTGGCAAGCTCAACGATCTGCCCGAGATACATCACTGCCACGCGGTCGCTCATATGGCGGATGACCGCCAGGCCGTGGGCAACAATCACCATCGTTAGCCCCAGCTGATGCTTCAGGCTTTCCAGCAGATTGATCACCTGCGCCTGCACGGAAACATCCAGCGCCGAGACGGGCTCGTCACCCAGCAGCAGTTTTGGCCCGGAGGCCAGCGCACGCGCAATACCAATGCGCTGGCGTTGCCCACCTGAAAACTCGTGCGGAAAACGCGCCGCCCAGGCGGCAGGCAGACCCACGGTTTTAAGCAGTTCCGCAACGCGATAGTGACGATCGGCTTTTTTCATCTCCTGATGCAGCCACAGCGGCTCACCCACAATCTGCTCAACCGTCATGCGCGGGTTTAGCGACGCAAAAGGATCCTGAAAAATAATCTGTAATTCCCGGCGCAGCTGGTTGAGACGAGCTCCTGAGGCGTGTGTGATCTCCTCCCCCTGATAAAACACGCGTCCTTCGCTGGCGGCCAGCAAACGCAGCAGCAGACGGCCGAGCGTGGATTTGCCGGACCCGGACTCCCCGACAATCGCCAGCGTTTCGCCGGGCATCACGGAGAGGGAGACGCGATCCACCGCCGTCACAAAGCGGGCTGGAGTAAACAGTTTCTTCGGGCCGGGGAAGCGCTTGCTCAGGTCACGGGCTTCAAGAATGGGCATGGTCATGCGATCTCTCCCAGCGCAATGTGTTGTTCCAGCGGCACGCGGAAGCAGGCGACCAGATGGTCAGCCCCCTGCGCCGTGAGCGACGGTTTTTCGTTATGGCAGCGCGTTTGCGCGAAGGGGCAGCGGGTCGCAAAGCGGCAGCCATTCGGCATGGATTCCGCCAGGGGAACCGCGCCGGGAATGGTGGCGAGCGGCCCTTTACGCGCGCCCGCGGACGGAATAGAGCCCATCAGACCAATGGTGTACGGGTGCTGCGGATCGGCAAAGATGGCCTCGACGCTTCCCTGCTCCACCACCTGCCCGGCATACATCACCGCCACCTGCTGCGCCACTTCCGCCACCACGCCTAAATCATGGGTGATCATCAGCACCGCCGTACCGGTCTCCTCTTTTAAGGTGTTGAGCAGTGCGAGGATTTGCGCCTGAATGGTGACGTCCAGCGCGGTGGTCGGCTCGTCGGCAATCAACAAACGCGGATGGTTAATCAGCGCCATCGCAATCATCACGCGCTGGCGCATGCCGCCGGAAAGCTGGTGCGGATACGCTTTCAGGCGCATCTCTGCCGCCGGGATCTGCACCTTCTCCAGGATTTGCAGCGCGGTATTCATCGCCTGCGCACGCGAAACGTTCTGATGGCGCATAACCGCTTCGCTGAGCTGGTCCCCAAGGGTAAAGGCGGGGTTGAGCGACGTCATCGGCTCCTGGAAAATCATCGCCAGCTCGTTACCGCGGAGATCGGCATATTCCCGCGGGGAGAGCTTTCGCAAATCGTGGCGACGAAACTGCATATCGCCGCTGACAATCTGCGCGCTGGCGGGCAGTAGCCCCATCAGCGCTAAGGAGGTGATACTTTTCCCGCAGCCGGACTCCCCCACCAGCGCCAGCGTTTCACCCGCTTTGACCGTCAGCGAGATACCGTCAAGCACGCTCACCGGCGATCCGGCGAACTTAACGTTGAGGTTTTGCAGGCGCAGTACCGGAGTGGCTTCCTTAAACGGAATCGTCGTCATAGCGTGATGTCGTCCTCAAGGTGGATCGCCTGTATCAGGGCGTTTTGCAGGCTAAGCAGATGTTCGCGCATGGCGGCCGCTGCTTCGTTGGGCTGGCGATGGATAATCGCGGACATGATTTTATGATGATGGTCGTTGTAGACATCGACCCGTTCGGGGGTTCGGGCAAGCTCACGCAAATGCTGCCAGCCAGGCTCACGCCTGACGGCATCAATGGCATCAAAAAGACCGAGCATCAGGCGATTGCCTGCTGCCTCCGCAATGGCGCGGTGAAAGGCGCTGTCCCACAGTTCATTCAGATCGCGGTCGTCCGGGCTGACCTTATCGATGCGTTCCAGCATGCGCTGCATGAGCGCGAGGTTTTCCCTGGTGGCACGCAGTGCCGCAAGCCGGGCTAAGCCGGGTTCGAGCTGTAGACGAGCTTCCATCACTTCCAGAAGGTTGGTTTGCTGAACCAATCCCTGAAGGGCCAGCGGTTCCACAGGCGCAGCAGGACCAATAAAGGTACCTTTGCCCTGCTTACGCCAGATCCGCCCCTCTTCTTCCAGCACATCCAGCGCACGACGTACTTCACGTCGTCCTACGCCGAGAGTTTCCGACAGCTCACGTTCCGTGGGCAGCGGAAGGCCTGGTGTTGACTCGTGCTGGTGAATAAGACCGCGCAATTGTTCAAGCGCGGTGCTGGAATTTGCCAGAAACCGTGACGGTTTTTCCATATTGGTTCGCTCGCTTTCATCATGACTTTATTGTTATGAACGATAAGTTATTGATATGAGGCGCTACTTATCGTGCTAATGATTAAGCAATAAACGAACCAATTTTATATTGGTTCAAAATTTCGCAGTGTAAAGGGTAATAACCTATTAATTTATAAGCAGAACATCAAAAACGAATTGGCCCGTCAAACGTTACACCAGCACATTAGCCACCCCGCTCACTGCACAAAAACAGTGCAATAAACGCACCAAAAACGATCAAATGTTAAATAAATGAACTATTTATGTATATTCTTTGTTAACCAAAGATTATGTAACCGATAAAACAGGCAAAGATGCCGCCGGTTGGTAACGCCGGGCACTGATATAACGGACGACGAGTCACAAGAAACAGGTAAATAATACGCTTTATAAACAGGACAACTATTTTCCCCGGCGATATTTAAATGCGTATTTTATTGCTCCACGCCGCTTACTTTAGTTAATAAAGTCCGTGCTTTTTCGGCTTATTAAACCGTGTCCCTCACCCGGTATTTCCGAAAGTAAACGACTCTGCCAAAAATTAACCAAAAAACAACAATTACAGCATTTTAGATAAAATTAAATGAATCTCACTCTCATTTAAGAACTTATACAACCCCTTGTTTTATATAAAATTAGTTCTTAAATCGCATTCATAATAGTCAGTTCAGACTATTTAATTAAGATTATTGCCTGGTCCAGCATATGATTATTCCTAAAGAACGACGGCGTTTGTCAGACTCCGGCTTAATATCATTAACGTAAGAAAACATCGCGTGTGAGGTATAATATGTACTGTGCAACTAACAATCCTGGCTATTTATCTCATACAGGTGGACAACCTGTTTGTCATACCCCTGACATGCGTTGTTATGGTTGCGAAAAGCAATGCCGCTTTAATACGTCTGAAGATGGCCAAAACCGTGATTGCCACGCGCTTGAATATTATATCTGGCCTGATAATAACACCTTTTTGGTTGAAGGCATTCGCCATCACTTTGGCGAGGTAAATGATAAATATATTTCGCAGCCGGTTGTCATCATCGACATCGACTTCAGTCATAAAAACATCAATTATTTTTTATCTGAAAACTGGTTAGATCAGTTCAAAAACATGAGACTGATTCTTGTCACTGATAAAAAGATGACGGCAATTGCGCACTACTGGTTTTACAACGACACGTTAGAAACCACTATCAGTTCAATTATCTTTTATGACGATAGCGCAGAAGAAGTCTCGACGAAACTGAAAAAAACGTTCCTGGCAAAAACGATTAAACCGACAGGTAACAGACCCAAACTGAG
>OKVJ01000046.1_pt1 | contig 60053 bp, 51 predicted proteins | sample 1606921 | NCBI WGS metagenome assembly OKVJ01 (sample SAMN03281016, study PRJEB24777) | human gut metagenome | isolation source: fecal sample PR161 from 1 month old female Malay infant, caesarean...
AGTCGCTCTCCAGCCGCCAGCTACAGGATCTGGCGAAAGATTTTACCATTGCTTACCGGACCGAACTCAAAGATACCCAGCAGCTGCAGAAGTGTGCCGACCGTCTGGCGCAAAGCGCGCAGGATTTCCGCTTACAGCTTGGCGAGCCGGGCTATCGCGGCAACCTGCGCGAACTGCTGGCGGACAAAAATATCCAGCGCGCGCTGCTGCTGCTCGATGATGCACTTGAGCTCTGCTACGACGTGGCGAAGCTGTCCCTCGGACGCTCCGCGCTGCTTGACGCCGCCTTCGAGCGCGCCACGCTCTATCGCGGGCGGCTCAAACGGCTAAAAGAGATCAACCAGCCGGGGTACAGCTACTGGTATGAATGCACCTCACGCCACTTTACCCTGGCGCTCACGCCGCTGACGGTGGCCGATAAATTCAAAGAGGTGATGGCGCAGAAGCCGGGAAGCTGGATCTTCACTTCCGCAACCCTGTCTGTAAATGACGATCTGCATCACTTCACCGAGCGCCTCGGTATTGAGCAGGCGGAATCACTGCTGCTGCCCAGCCCGTTTGATTACGAAAAGCAGGCGCTGCTTTGCGTGCCACGCAATCTCCCGCTGCCGAACCAGCCGGGGGCGGCGCGGCATCTCGCGGCGATGCTCAAGCCGATGATTGAGGCCAACAACGGGCGCTGCTTTATGCTCTGCACCTCACACGCCATGATGCGCGATCTCGCCGAGCAGTTTCGCGCCACCATGACCCTCCCGGTGCTGCTGCAGGGGGAAACCAGTAAAGGCCAGCTGCTCCAGCAGTTTGTCAGCGCCGGTAACGCCCTGCTGGTAGCAACCAGCAGCTTCTGGGAAGGGGTGGACGTGCGCGGCGACACGCTCTCGCTGGTGATCATCGATAAGCTCCCGTTCACGTCGCCGGACGATCCGCTGCTCAAGGCGCGGATGGAAGACTGCCGCCTGCGCGGCGGCGATCCGTTCGACGACGTTCAACTACCGGACGCGGTCATCACGCTTAAGCAGGGGGTAGGGCGACTGATCCGTGACGTCACCGACCGCGGCGTGCTGGTGATCTGCGATAACCGCCTGGTGATGCGTCCTTACGGCGCAACGTTCCTCGCCAGCCTGCCGCCCGCCCCGCGTACGCGGGACATTAAACGCGCGGTGCGTTTCCTGGCAAACCCAACGGCGGAGTAATTCGCTCCGGAGTGTGCTAAGATGCGCGCCATTTTGTGACTGACCCTTGCGAGAGCGCGACGACTGATGCGAATTCTGGCTATTGATACCGCGACAGAGGCTTGCTCTGTTGCTCTGTTGAACGACGGTGCTGTTTCTGCTCATTTCGAAGAGTGCCCACGGGAACACACCCAGCGTATTCTGCCCCTGGTAAAAGCCATTTTAACCCAGGGCAACACCACCTTAACCGACCTCGACGCGCTGGCCTTTGGCCGCGGTCCCGGCAGCTTTACGGGCGTGCGCATTGGGATTGGCATCGCGCAGGGGCTGGCGCTGGGCGCTGACCTGCCGATGATCGGCGTCTCTACGCTTGCGACGATGGCGGAGGGAGCCTGGCGCATGACGGGCGCGACCCGCGTGCTCGCCGCTATTGACGCTCGCATGGGTGAAGTTTACTGGGCGGAATATACCCGCGATGAAAACGGCGTCTGGCACGGCGAAGAGACGGAAGCAGTGCTTAAGCCTGAAGCCGTTACTGAACGCCTGAAGCAGCTGTCCGGCGAGTGGGCGACGGTCGGCACGGGCTGGCCGGCGTGGCCAGAGATGGCGAGCGGCACCGGCGTGACGCTGGTGGACGGCAACATGCTCCTGCCTGCGGCAGAAGATATGCTCCCGATTGCCCGTCAACTGCTTGCAGCAGGAAAAACCGTTGCCGTTGAGCATGCGGAGCCGGTTTATTTGCGAAACACCGTCGCGTGGAAGAAACTTCCGGGCCGCGAATGAATCTCAGTAACAGGAACTGAGAAAAAGGAGTCGCATCATGGCGGTTAAGACTAAAGTAGTACGCCTTTTTATGGCAGGCGCGGTTGCCATAGCACTGAGCGGTTGCGTAACCGTACCTGATGCGATCAAGGGCAGCAGCCCGACGCCACAGCAGGATCTGGTTCGGGTAATGAATGCGCCCGAGCTTTACGTCGGCCAGGAAGCCCGCTTCGGTGGGAAGGTGATCGACGTGCAGAACCAGCAGGGGAAAACCCGTCTGGAAATTGCCACGGTACCGCTCGACAGCGGCGCGCGTCCCGTACTCGGTGAAGCCTCTCGCGGGCGTATCTATGCCGACGTTAGTGGTTTCCTCGACCCGGTCGATTTTCGCGGACAGCTGGTAACCGTTGTCGGGCCGATTACCGGTTCGGTGCAGGGCAAAATCGGCAACACGCCGTATAAATTTATGACCATGCAGGTGAATGGCTATAAGCGCTGGCGTATCGCCCAGCAGGTGGTGATGCCGCCTCAGCCAATCGACCCGTGGATGTGGGGCCCACATCCTTATCGTTACGGTTATCCGGGATGGGGCTGGTATAACCCGGGCCCTGCACAGGTGCAAACGATCGTAACTGAGTAACTTACTGTTTTTGTTAAGAAAGAGACAGCGGCTCAGCCGCTGTCTCTGTTTTTTTACGGATAAAACGAAAAAAAAGAGTGACGCGCTTCGCAACCTGCAATCTGAACAATTAATAAACTGGTACGCTGAGTTAATATAATGTTAACAAACTGTTTATTATCGGGGCTGTGATGACGACGAACACTCATTTCAGAGGTGATGCATTGCAAAAGGTTTGGCTTAACCGTTATCCCGCAGATGTGCCTGCGGAGATCAATCCTGACCGTTATCAATCCCTGGTGGAATTATTTGAGCACTCGGTAAGACGTTACGCAGACCAGCCCGCGTTTGTGAATATGGGCGAGGTGATGACGTTCCGTAAGCTTGAGGAGCGTAGCCGGGCGTTTGCGGCTTATCTGCAGGAAGGACTTGGGCTGCAAAAAGGGGATCGCGTCGCGCTGATGATGCCGAACCTGCTGCAATACCCGGTGGCGCTGTTTGGCATCCTGCGTGCCGGGATGATTGTGGTCAACGTTAACCCGCTTTACACGCCGCGCGAGCTGGAACATCAGCTGAACGACAGCGGGGCGGTGGCGATTGTCATTGTTTCTAACTTTGCCCATACCCTGGAAAAAGTGGTCGACAAAACCCAGGTGAAGCATGTCATCCTGACGCGCATGGGCGATCAGCTTTCCACCGCCAAAGGGACGCTGGTTAACTTTGTCGTTAAATACGTCAAACGTCTGGTACCAAAATACCACCTGCCGGATGCTATCTCCTTCCGCCGCGCGCTGCATGCGGGCTATCGCATGCAGTACGTCAAGCCTGAAGTCGTCTCCGAAGACCTGGTCTTCCTGCAATACACGGGCGGCACCACCGGCGTGGCCAAAGGGGCGATGCTGACCCACCGCAACATGCTGGCGAACCTTGAGCAGGTTAATGCCACCTACGGGCCGCTGCTGCATCCGGGTAAAGAGCTGGTAATCACCGCGCTGCCGCTGTATCACATCTTCGCGCTGACCATGAACTGCCTGCTGTTTATCGAGCTGGGCGGGCAAAACGTATTGATCACCAACCCGCGCGATATCCCGGGTCTGGTGAAAGAGCTGGCAAAATACCCGTTTACCGCCATGACCGGGGTGAACACCCTGTTTAACGCGCTGCTCAACAACAAAGAGTTCCAGCAGCTTGATTTCTCCACGCTGCATCTCTCCGCGGGCGGCGGCATGCCGGTTCAGCAGGCGGTGGCCGAGCGCTGGGTGAAGCTAACCGGGCAATATCTGCTGGAAGGCTATGGCCTGACGGAATGTGCCCCGCTGGTGAGCGTCAACCCGCACGATATCGACTACCACAGCGGCAGCATCGGCCTGCCGGTCCCGTCGACGGAAGCAAAGCTGGTGGATGATGAGGATAACGAAGTGCCCCACGGCGAGCCGGGCGAGCTGTGCGTCAGAGGGCCGCAGGTGATGCTGGGTTACTGGCAGCGTCCTGATGCGACCGACGAAATCATTAAAGACGGCTGGCTTCACACCGGCGATATTGCGGTGATGGATGACGAAGGCTTCCTGCGCATCGTCGATCGCAAAAAAGATATGATCCTGGTCTCCGGCTTCAACGTCTATCCGAACGAAATCGAAGACGTGGTGATGCAGCACAGCGGCGTGCTGGAAGTGGCGGCGGTGGGCGTTCCTTCCGGCAGCAGCGGTGAAGCTGTGAAGATATTTGTGGTCAAGAAAGATCCTTCTCTTACTGAGGAAGCGCTGATAACGTTTTGTCGCCGTCAGCTGACGGGCTATAAAGTGCCGAAGCTGGTGGAATTCCGCGATGAGTTGCCGAAATCCAACGTCGGGAAGATATTACGACGAGAATTACGTGACGAAGCCCGTGCCAAAGTAGACAATAAGGCCTGAGCTTCACGTTAATCGCCCAGACGCCGGTTAAGCCGGCGTTTTTTATGGGCGCAAACAAAAGAGAATCCGATTTGAATTACCAGATGATCACGACCAACGACGAGCTGGCTTCGCTGTGCGAAGTGACGCGCGACTTTCCTGCCATCGCTCTGGATACCGAGTTTGTCCGTACTCGCACCTATTATCCACAGCTGGGTTTGATACAGATGTACGACGGTAAGCACGTCTCGCTGATTGACCCGCTCGGCATTACCGACTGGGCGCCGATGCGTGACCTGCTGCTGGATACTGCGGTAACGAAATATCTGCACGCGGGCAGTGAAGATCTGGAAGTCTTTCTTAACACCTTTGGCATCATGCCTCAGCCGCTGATTGATACGCAGATCCTCGCGGCGTTCAGCGGTCGTCCGCTGTCGTGGGGCTTTGCCGCCATGGTGGAGGAGTACACGGGCCTGACGCTGGATAAAAGTGAATCCCGTACCGACTGGCTGGCCCGTCCGCTTACCGAGCGTCAGCTGGAATATGCGGCGGCAGACGTGTTTTACCTGCTGCCGATTGCCGGACAGCTGATGAAAGAGGCGGAAGCCTCCGGCTGGCTGTCTGCCGCGCTGGACGAGTGCCGTATGACGCAGCAGCGTCGCCAGGAAGTGGTTGACCCGAAAGAGGCCTGGCGTGATATCACCAACGCCTGGCAGCTTCGCACGCGTCAGCTGGCCTGCCTGCAGCTGTTAGCGGACTGGCGTTTGCGTAAAGCGCGCGAGCGCGATCTGGCCGTGAATTTTGTGGTGCGTGAAGAGCATCTCTGGGCGGTCGCGCGCTATATGCCGGGCAGCCTGGGCGAACTGGACAGCATTGGCCTTTCCGGCAGCGAGATCCGTTTCCATGGTAAAACCCTGCTGGCGCTGGTCGCCAAAGCGCAGGCGCTGCCGGAGGATGCACTGCCTGAGACGCTGCTGAATCTCATGGATATGCCGGGCTATCGTAAAGCATTCAAGGATATCAAAGCGCTGGTGCAGGATGTCGCAACGGAAAGCAAGCTGAGCGCTGAACTGCTGGCGTCACGCAGACAGATTAACCAGCTGCTGAACTGGCACTGGAAGCTGAAACCGCAGAATGGCGTGCCGGAACTGATGGCTGGCTGGCGCGGGGTATTGATGGCCGATCGCCTGAATACCTTGCTGGAAGGTTATCCGCGATAAAAATATGCCGGGCGATATACCCGGCATATTCCCCCCGGTGGCGCTGCGCTTACCGGGGCTACGACACCAGGAACCTACGGACGCGACTCTTCCGCTTCCGGAAGCGTTACGTTCAGCTCCAGAATCGAAATATCCCCGTCTTTTTGCTCCAGCTGTACGGTGACCATCTCCGGGTCAATCTGCACATACTTACAGATCACTTCCAGGATGTCCTTGCGCAGCTGTGGCAGGTAGTGAGGCTCGGCGTCGCTACGACGACGCTCCGCAACGATAATTTGCAGGCGTTCTTTTGCGATGTTGGCGGTGCTTTTTTTCCGCGAGAGAAAAAAGTCCAGTAATGCCATAACTTATCCTCCGAACAGGCGTTTGAGGAAACCTTTCTTCTCTTCTTCAATGAAGCGGAAAGGACGTTCTTCTCCCAGCAGACGGTCAACGGTATCGGCGTAAGCTTTACCTGCATCTGCCGTTGTATCAAGGATCACGGGCTCGCCCTGGTTAGAGGCGCGTAACACGGACTGGTCTTCCGGGATAACGCCAACCAGTTTAATGCGCAGGATCTCCAGCACGTCTTCCATGCTTAGCATGTCACCTTTGTTTACGCGACCCGGGTTATAGCGGGTCAGCAGCAGGTGCTCTTTGATCGGATCCTGGCCATTTTCCGCACGGCGGGATTTGGAGGCCAGAATACCGAGAATACGGTCGGAGTCACGCACGGAGGAGACTTCCGGGTTGGTGGTGATGATCGCTTCATCAGCAAAGTAGAGCGCCATCAGGGCACCGGTTTCAATGCCGGCAGGGGAGTCACAGACGATGAAGTCGAACTCCATTTTTTTCAGCTCATCGAGCACCTTTTCCACACCTTCACGGGTCAGGGCATCTTTATCACGCGTCTGAGAAGCCGGAAGAATGAAGAGGTTCTCGGTGCGCTTGTCTTTAATCAGCGCCTGGTTCAGCGTGGCATCGCCCTGAATGACGTTCACGAAGTCATATACGACGCGACGCTCACATCCCATGATGAGGTCGAGGTTACGCAGACCGATATCGAAGTCGATAACGACGGTTTTCTTTCCCTTCTGGGCCAAACCAGTAGCGATGGCCGCGCTGGAGGTGGTCTTGCCAACGCCTCCTTTACCCGAAGTAACAACAATAATGCGTGCCATAGAAATTCCTTGTTAAAAAGGGATTAATTCAACGGTTGAACGGTCAACGCGTCGTCTGCCAGAAGCAGGCGAGCCGCTTTGCCATAAAATTCGGCTGGGATCTTGTCGCTCAGCCAATATTCACCTGCGATGGACACCAGTTCCGCCGTCAGGTGAGTACAAAATATTTGCGCGTCCCGATCGCCACTTGCGCCCGCGAGCGCACGTCCACGCATCATACCGTAAACGTGAATATTGCCATCTGCAATAAGCTCTGCGCCAGCGCTGACGTGGCTTGTAACAATTAGATCACAGTTTGGCGCATAAATGCGCTGACCGGAACGAACCGGCACATCAATCATTCGCGTTTTTGTGAGAGCGGTAACGTTTTGCGCCGCAGGAGGGGGCGTTTGTACGGCAGCGGGTGCTGCACGTGGGGTTTTTTCTTTGCCTTCATTAAGAAGCGGCAGCCCCGCACGGTCGATTTCCGCTTTCAGCTCGGGATCTTTGCAGCCGCTGATACCGACAATACGCAGCCCGGTAGAGGAGACCGCCTGCTGGAGACGTGTCCAGTTAACCGGCGCCTCAAGACCGCTGACGTTGATGACGACGGGGGCGTGCTTCAGAAAGGCGGGAGCCTGGGCGATTTTGTCTTCTAACGCCTGACGAATAACCTCGGGTTTTGCATCATGCAAATGAACCACTGATAAGGTGAAGCTACTGCCTTTAAGCTCGATGGGCGTGTTTGACATCCTGGCCTTACTCAATTTGCTATTAACCGCAACCATTCGCTGCGATATTCCGAAGAGTATCAGGCATGTTATAGTCAGGAGTATATTGAGGCAAGCAACCACCGATTAATTCAGAGTAAAAACATGTTTTGTGTGATCTACAGAAGTACAAGCCGTGACCAGACCTATCTTTATGTCGAAAAGAAAGACGATTTTTCACGCGTGCCGGAAGAATTAATGAAGAACTTTGGCCGACCACAGCTGGCGATGCTGCTGCCGCTGGATGGCCGTAAGAAACTGGTGAATGCCGATCTGGAAAAAGTGAAAACGGCATTAGCCGAGCAGGGCTATTATTTACAGCTTCCACCGCCGCCTGAGAATTTATTAAAACAGCACCTCGAGGCGTCCGGGAAAAAATAGCCTCAGCTGTTTTCGGGCATAACACATCAACCGATTAGGGGTCGAGCATGTATCAACATCATAACTGGCAAGGTGCATTACTGGATTATCCCGTCAGCAAAGTGGTCTGCGTGGGCAGCAACTATGCGAAGCATATTCAGGAGATGGGCAGCGCAACCCCAGAAGAGCCGGTCCTGTTTATTAAGCCCGAGACGGCGCTATGCGACATCCGCCAGCCGCTGGCGCTGCCGCAGGGGCTGGGGTCGGTACATCACGAAGTAGAGCTTGCCGTGCTGATCGGCGCCACGCTGCGCCAGGCTTCCGAAGAGCATGTCGAGAAAGCGATTGCCGGCTACGGCGTGGCGCTAGATCTGACCCTGCGCGACGTGCAGGGCAAAATGAAGAAGGCAGGGCAGCCGTGGGAAAAAGCCAAAGGCTTTGATAACGCATGTCCGATTTCAGGGTTTGTTCCGGTGAATGAATTTACCAACGATCCGCAGGACACTCCGCTCAGCCTGAAGGTTAACGGCGAGATCCGCCAGCAGGGCACCACGGCAGATATGATCCACAAGATCGTGCCGCTGATCGCCTACATGAGCCGTTTCTTCACCCTGAAGCCGGGCGATGTGATCCTCACCGGCACGCCGGAAGGTGTGGGCCCGCTCGCCAGCGGCGATGAGCTTGAGGTCGGTTTTAACGGCCTGTCGCTAAAAACCCGCGTGCTGTAACCGCATCTTGCCGCCTGCAAAGGGCGGCAAAACTTGCAACCACGTGCCAGACTCGTTATAAGGTGCGCTTTCTTTTGACTTGTGGACATCCTGATGAACGACATTCCTTTCTGGCAAAGCAAAACTCTTGACCAAATGACCGACGCGGAGTGGGAATCGTTGTGCGACGGCTGCGGGCAGTGCTGCCTGCACAAGCTGATGGATGAAGACTCCGATGAGATCTATTTCACCAACGTCGCCTGCAGGCAGCTGAACATTAAAACCTGCCAGTGCCGCAACTACGAACGCCGCTTCGAGTTCGAGCCGGACTGCATCAAGCTCACCCGTGAAAATCTGCCGACTTTTGAGTGGCTGCCGCACACCTGCGCGTATCGCCTGCTGGCGGAAGGGAAAGATCTACCGGCCTGGCATCCTCTGCTGACCGGTTCAAAAGCGGCGATGCACGGCGAGCGTATCTCGGTACGCCACATTGCGGTGAAGGAGTCCGAGGTACGGGACTGGGAAGATCACATCATGAATCACCCTAATCGGTGATAATAAAAAACCCGCCGTGGCGGGTTTTTGCTTTTACCTTCCAAACAAATCGCGTTTCTTCGGTTTGAATGGCTGAGCAATCAGCACCAGCAGCGCCACGACGAAGTAGGCCACAAAAATCCCCACCAGCCACTGCGGCATCTCCAGCGTCAGGAATTCCCACTGACGTACGGAGCAGTCACCGGATGCGACAAACACCTGCGGAAGCCATTTATCCAGCGGCAGCCAGCTCGGGAAGCGGGCGGCGAAATCACAGGTCATAAACGGTGACGGATGCAGCTGCATCATGGTGTGCTGCCAGGAAAGCTCAATCCCTTTCCAGGCGCTGTACAGCCAGATGGCAATACCCACATAGCGCAACGGCGTTTTTGGGGCAATTGCGCCCACCAGGCCTGCACCCATAATGCCGAACAGCGCGCAGCGCTCGTAGATGCACAGCACGCAGGGCTTGAGTCCCATCACGTGCTGGAACCACAGCGCAACCATTTCCAGCGCAAAGGCGGTCAGGGCCATCAACAACCACGCTCCGCGACCGCGAGAGCACTGGTTTAAAAATCTCAACATAATCATTTCCCTGGAACATGCTTAGAAAGCGCAGTGTAAACGAATTTTAATGCGCCGCAAGTATACCCGCTTGTAGCAGCCATTGCGTACAGGGAACGAGAGTAATTTTGATGCACAGCAAACCAACAACGGTGAGCACCAGCGTGTACGGCAGCGCCATCCAGACCATTCTTCCATAAGAAAGCCGTATGAGTGGCGCCAGCGCCGAGGTCAGCAGGAAGAGAAATGCCGCCTGGCCGTTAGGTGTTGCAACGGAGGGCAGGTTTGTTCCGGTGTTGATGGCTACCGCCAGCAGGTCGAACTGCCCGGTACTGACGATCCCTTGCTCCATCGCCGCTTTGGCCTCATTGATATACACCGTCCCGACAAAGACGTTATCGGAAATAGAGGACAACAGACCGTTAAAGAGATAGAACAGCGTAAGCTGCGAGTCCGGCGAGGCCTGAAGCACAAACGCGATAATCGGTGCGAAAAGGTGTTGGTCAATAATCACCGCCACGACCGCAAAAAAGACCGCCAGCAGCGCGGTAAACGGCAGGGCTTCGGTAAAGGCTTTACCAATAGCATGTTCGTCCGTAACCCCGCTAAAGGTGGTGGCAAGAATAATGACGGAGAGGCCAATCAACCCGACTTCGGCAAGATGCAACGCCAGCGCGGCGATAAGCCAGATGCCGATGATCCCCTGCGCAATCAGACGCAGCGTCTCCTGGCGCGTACGCTGTTTGCGGCTCTGCTCGTCAAATTTATGCAGTTCTTTGCGGACCGGTTCAGGCAGCTGTGCGCCGTAGCCGAACAGCCTGAATTTTTCGACCAGAATGCAGGTCGCTAACCCGCAGACCAGCACAGGCACGCTGACGGGGGCCATGCGCAGGAAAAACTCGCCAAAATGCCATTCAGCCGCTTTCGCGATGATCAGGTTTTGCGGCTCGCCCACCATGGTCATCACGCCGCCCAGCGCCGTACCGACCCCTGCGTGCATCATCAGGCTGCGCAGAAACGCGCGGAACTGTTCCAGCACGTCGCGGTTATGCGCCTCGACGTGGCTATCGTCCTGTAAATCCTCACTTGGGCGAGAGGAGGCCACGCGGTGATAAATGCCGTAAAATCCGACGGCGACGCTGATCACCACCGCGACAACGGTGAGCGCATCCAGGAAGGCCGACAGAAAGGCGGCGGCAAGGCAAAACGCCAGCGAGAGGATCGTTTTTGACGTAATGCTCAGCAGCAGGCGGGTAAAGATAAACAGCAGCAGCTGTTTCATAAAGTAGATACCGGCCACCATAAAAATGAGCAGCAGGAGCACTTCCAGATTGGAGGCCAGCTCTGCTTTTACATGCTCTGCGGACGTCATGCCGATGACAACGGCTTCAAACGCCAGCAAACCGCCGGGCAGCAGGGGATAACACTTCAGCGCCATGGCCAGGGTGAAGATAAATTCTGCCACCAGCAGCCACCCGGCGATAAACGGATCCACGCTAAAAATGAGGGGATTAACGACCAGGAAAACCAGCAGTATCAGTTTGTACCAGTCAGGAGAATGACCTAAAAAATTGCGCCACAGCGCGCGCCCAAAAGAAATTTCCACAACAGACGTCCTTCCCGTTAAGTAATACAAAACATCAGTATACGCAAAAATCGCGGCCCGGAGGCGGATAAGACCGCATTGTAAATTTCACAAAAATGAAACGGCGATCCCTCTTTTCTCACTTTGCCGCGCTACCTGCCGTTGCACGCCTCTGGTATGATGAGTCCAATTTGCAAAAAGCTGTGTAATGGAAATCTCACTATGGTCATTAAGGCGCAGAGCCCGGCGGGTTTCGCGGAAGAGTACATCATTGAAAGCATCTGGAATAATCGTTTCCCTGCGGGGTCCATTCTTCCGGCTGAACGCGAACTCTCTGAACTGATTGGCGTCACTCGCACCACGCTGCGTGAAGTGCTTCAGCGACTGGCGCGTGATGGATGGTTGACGATCCAGCACGGCAAGCCAACAAAGGTAAACAACTTCTGGGAAACCTCGGGGCTGAACATTCTTGAAACGCTGGCGCGCCTCGACCACGAAAGCGTGCCGCAGCTGATTGATAATCTGCTCTCCGTGCGCACCAACATCGCGACTATTTTTATTCGTACCGCTTTCCGTCAGCATCCTGAAGATGCGCTTGCGGTGCTGGCCAGCGCGAATGAAGTTGAAGATCACGCCGACGCCTTTGCCACCCTCGATTACAACGTGTTTCGCGGCCTGGCGTTTGCCTCCGGCAACCCGGTTTACGGCCTGATCCTCAACGGTATGAAAGGGCTCTATACCCGCATTGGTCGTCACTACTTCGCTAACCCTGAAGCCCGCAGTCTGGCGCTGGGCTTCTACCATAAGCTGAGCAAGCTCTGCACCGAAGGCCTGCACGATCAGGTTTATGAAACCGTACGCCGCTACGGCCACGACTCCGGTGAAATCTGGCACCGTATGCAGAAAACGCTGCCGGGCGATTTAGCGATTCAGAGTCGCTAAAATAAAAAACCTCTCAATCGAGAGGTTTTTTTTCGCCCGGTGGCGCTACAGCGTATTCAACCGCGCCGGGCAGCGTTCCAGCAGCTCCACGCTGCCGTCCTCATTCTGCTGCTCCAGCTGCACGTCAAAGCCCCACAGGCGGTGCACGTGCTTCAGCACCTCTTTACGTCCTTTATCCAGCGGCGCGCGGTTGTGCGGGATATAGCGCAGCGTCAGGGAGCGGTCGCCGCGCAGGTCCACGTTCCACACCTGAATATTGGGTTCAAGGTTGCTCAGGTTGTACTGGGAGGAGAGGCGTGAGCGGATCTCCCGGTATCCTTCCTCGTTGTGGATCGCGGAGATCTCCAGATAGTTGTTGCGGTCATCGTCCAGCACGGTGAAGAAGCGGAAATCGCGCATGATCTTCGGCGACATGAACTGGCTGATAAAGCTCTCATCCTTAAAGTCGCGCATCGCAAAATGCAGCGTTTCCAGCCAGTCAGAACCGGCGATATCCGGGAACCAGTACTTGTCCTCTTCCGTTGGCGACTGGCAGATGCGCTTAATATCCTGGAACATCGCAAAGCCCAGCGCATACGGGTTAATCCCACTGTACCACGGGCTGTTGTAGGGCGGCTGGAACACCACGTTAGTATGGCTGTGGAGGAATTCCATCATGAACCGCTCGGTGACTTTCCCCTCGTCATACAGATGGTTGAGGATGGTGTAGTGCCAGAATGTTGCCCAGCCTTCGTTCATCACCTGGGTCTGTTTCTGCGGATAGAAATACTGGCTCACCTTACGCACGATACGCAAAATCTCGCGCTGCCACGGCTCCAGCAGCGGGGCGTTCTTCTCCATAAAATAGAGCAGGTTTTCCTGCGGCTCGGACGGGTAACGACGCGCTTCGGCAATCGTTTTTTCCTCCTCACGCTTCGGCAGGGTGCGCCACAGCATGTTCACCTGGCTCTGCAGATACTCCTCGCGGCTTTTCTGCCGGGCTTTCTCCTCCTGCAGTGAGATTTTCTGCGGGCGTTTATAGCGGTCCACGCCGTAGTTCATCAGCGCGTGGCAGGAGTCGAGCAGCTTCTCTACCTCGTCCACGCCGTAGCGCTCTTCGCAATCAGTAATATATTTACGGGCGAAGATCAGGTAATCGACGATGGAGCTGGCGTCCGTCCAGCTGCGGAACAGATAGTTATTTTTAAAGAAGGAGTTATGGCCGTAGCAGGCGTGCGCCATCACCAGCGCCTGCATGGTAATGGTGTTCTCTTCCATCAGATAGGCGATACATGGGTTGGAGTTAATGACGATCTCATACGCCAGCCCCTGCTGGCCGTGCTTGTACAGCCGCTCCGTTTCAATGAATTTTTTACCAAACGACCAGTGCGGATAGTTGATCGGCATCCCGACGCTGGAGTAAGCGTCCATCATCTGTTCGGAGGTAATCACCTCAATCTGATGGGGATAGGTATCCAGGCGATACAGTTTTGCCACCCGGTCGATTTCGGCGAGGTAGACATCCAGCAGCTCGAAGGTCCAGTCGGGTCCATCGCTCAGACGTGTGTTGTCCTTGTTCAGGGAATCAATAGTAGCCATTAGCGCGCCCTCGTTGTGGGTGCTCTCTCTGTCTGGAGAGCCTCCTTTCAAGCATAGATCAACGTGTTAAAAAGCGTGCTGGCGCAGAAATTTTTTCTTTGCGATTTCCCGTTTTTGATACGGCAAAAAAAGCGCACTCATCAGAATTTTATGCTGGTTAAAAATAAAGCTCAGCAGGAGATCCCAAATTACCCCTGTCCCCTGATGCTGGGGGATGTGTGAGGTAAGTCACCATAAAAAAGTCGTATGTTGAATAATATTTTCAACTAGGTTATCAATCTGTAATTAGATGATTGTTCTTTTGCTCATAATGGAGTGGCTATGCGTGTTGTCATACTGGGAAGTGGTGTCGTTGGCGTAACCAGCGCCTGGTATTTAAGTCAGGCGGGACATGAAGTTACCGTTATCGATCGTGAATCCGGCCCGGCGCTTGAAACCAGTGCGGCAAATGCCGGTCAAATCTCTCCTGGCTATGCGGCCCCGTGGGCGGCGCCCGGCGTGCCGCTGAAGGCAATCAAATGGATGTTCCAGCGCCACGCGCCGCTGGCCATCAGCCTTGACGGCACGCAGTTCCAGTTGAAGTGGATGTGGCAGATGCTGCGCAATTGCGACACCCGGCACTACATGGAAAACAAAGGCCGCATGGTGCGTCTGGCGGAATACAGCCGTGACTGCCTCAAAGCCCTGCGCGCGTCGACGGGGATTGAGTACGAAGGCCGTCAGGGCGGCACGCTGCAGCTGTTCCGCACCGAGCAACAGTATGAAAACGCCACCCGCGATATCGCCGTGCTGGAAGATGCCGGTGTACCGTATCAGCTGCTGGAAGCCAGCCAGCTGGGGCAGGTGGAACCCGCGCTGGCCGAAGTGGCCCACAAGCTGACCGGCGGTCTGCGTCTGCCGAATGACGAAACCGGCGACTGTCAGCTCTTTACCCAGCGTCTGGCGCAGATGTGCGAGCAGGCTGGGGTGAAATTCCGCTTTAATACCTCCGTCGACAAGCTGCTGTCGGAAGGCGAAAAAATTTACGGCGTGAAGTGCGGCGACGAGGTGATAAAGGCGGATGCCTACGTGATGGCGTTTGGTTCCTACTCCACCGCCATGCTGAAAGGCATCCTCGATATTCCGGTCTACCCGCTCAAGGGCTACTCATTGACTATCCCGGTGAAAGAGGAGAGCGGGGCGCCCGTGTCAACCATCCTGGATGAAACCTATAAAATCGCCATTACCCGCTTCGATAACCGTATTCGCGTCGGCGGCATGGCGGAGATTGTCGGCTTCAACACCGAGCTGCTGCAGCCGCGTCGTGAAACGCTGGAGATGGTGGTTGGCGATCTCTTCCCGCGCGGCGGGTTTGTGGAACAGGCGACGTTCTGGACCGGCCTGCGTCCGATGACCCCGGACGGCACGCCAATCGTGGGCCGCACGCCATACAAAAATCTGTGGACCAATACCGGACACGGCACGCTCGGCTGGACGATGGCCTGCGGCTCGGGCCAGCTGCTGAGCGACCTGATTTCCGGGCGCACGCCGGCAATTCCGTTTGACGATTTAAGTGCTGCGCGCTATCAATCAGGATTTACGCCATCGCGTCCTCAGCACCTGCACGGCGCGCATAATTAAGGAGTTGTCATGTCCCGTCCTGTTCTGGCTCAGCTGGATCTGCAGGCCCTGAAGGAAAACCTGCAAATTGTTCGCCGAGCAGCACCTGGTTCGCGCGTCTGGTCAGTCGTCAAGGCAAACGCCTACGGCCACGGTATTGACCGTATATGGAGCGCGCTCGGCGCGACCGACGGTTTTGCGTTACTCAATCTGGAAGAGGCCATCCTGCTGCGCGAGCGCGGCTGGAAAGGGCCTATTCTGCTGCTGGAGGGGTTCTTCCACGCGGACGATCTGCCGCTGCTGGATAAGTATCGCCTGACCACCAGCGTTCACAGCAACTGGCAGATTAAAGCCATTCAGGATGCGAAGCTCCACGCTCCGCTGGATATTTATCTCAAGGTGAACAGCGGCATGAACCGCCTGGGCTTCCAGCCCGAGCGGGTGCATACGGTCTGGCAGCAGCTGCGTGGCCTGAAAAACGTCGGCGAAATGACGCTGATGGCGCACTTTGCCGATGCGGAAAAACCGGACGGCATTGCTGATGCTATGGTCCGCATTGAGCAGGCGGCTGAAGGGCTCGATTGTCCGCGCTCCCTGTCGAACTCGGCGGCGACGCTTTGGCATCCTGAAGCCCACTATAACTGGGTGCGTCCGGGGATCGTTTTGTACGGTGCATCACCCTCAGGCCAGTGGCAGGATATTGCCAACAGCGGCCTGAGGCCGGTCATGACCCTGCGCAGCGAGATCATCGGCGTGCAGACGCTGAAGGCGGGCGACACGGTAGGCTACGGCAGCCGCTTCCGGGCGAAGGGCGAGCAGCGGATTGGCATCGTCGCGGGCGGTTATGCCGACGGCTATCCGCGTATCGCGCCGACCGGCACGCCGGTTTGGGTGGATGGGGTGCGCACGGGCACGGTGGGGACCGTCTCAATGGATATGCTGGCCGTTGACCTGACGCCATGCCCGCAGGCGGGCATCGGTTCACCGGTCGAGCTGTGGGGCAACGAAATCAAAATTGATGACGTGGCGGCCGCGGCGGGAACGGTAGGGTATGAACTGATGTGTGCCCTGGCACCAAGAGTGCCGGTTGTGACGTTGTAACTTGTATCTTTGCCGGGTGACGCGAAGCCGCCACCCGGTAAAAAAACTACTCCGCGTCCTCTTCCATCGGCCTCAAACCGACCTTCCGCACCGCGTTATCTTCTTTTTCTGCCACCGTCCAGATCATCCCGGCAAACTCCACCTGGTCACCCACAACCGGCGCAGCGCCAAGCCGCTGCTGAATGATTTCGCCCAGCGTTTGCGGGTTATCACCGTCTTCTGCACCTTCATCAAGGCCATAAATGAGCGCCACATCCGCAAATTTGGCGCTGGCTTCCAGAATAAAATCGCCGAAGAAACGCTGGTCCAGCGCCACGGGAGGCGACTGGCTGAACAGCTTGCCCAGCGCGGGCAGGTCGCGCTCGCGGCCAATGACGCACAGAATATCCCCTTCGCGCAGGCGGGTGCTGCCGGTCGGGTGCAGCAGGACATTATCGCGGAACAGGGCGGCAATGCGCGTTTCAGTCGGCATGTGCAAATCGCGCAGCGAGGCCCCCACGCACCATTTGTCGGCGCTCAGCTGATAGACGAACTGCTCCCACGGGTTTTCCGGGTGAATGTCCAGCCCCACGCGGGAGACCGGCCAGCCTACGGGCGGCACCACCACTTTGGCCTTTTTCGCCGCCCACCCGAGCGACGTGCCCTGGAACAGCAGGGAAATCAGCACCACGAAGAACGCCACGTTGAAGAACAGCCGCGCGTTGTCGAGACCGGCCATCATCGGGAACACCGCAAGGATAATCGGCACCGCGCCGCGCAGGCCGACCCAGCTGATAAAGACGCGCTCGCGCAGGTTAAAACCGCGAAACGGCAGTAGGCCTGCAAATACGGAGAGCGGACGGGCGAAAAAGATCATCCACGCCGACAGCAGCAGCGCCGGAACGGCGATCGGCAGCAGGTCCGACGGGGTCACCAGCAGGCCCAGCACCAGGAACATGCCGATTTGCGCCAGCCACGCCAGGCCGTCAAAGTTCTGCAAAATAGCATGACGGTTGCGAATAGGGCGGTTGCCCATCAGGAACCCGCAGAGGTAGACGGCGAGAATACCGCTGCCGTCCAGCGCGGTGGTAACGGCAAAAATGAGAATGCCGCCGCTCAGCGCCAGCAGAGGGTAAAGCCCCGAGGGCAGAGAAATGCGGTTGATCGTCTGCTGTAACAGGTATCCCCCCGCCAGGCCGATGACAATCCCCAGCCCGAACTGCTGCAGAATATGCAGGGCAAACATCCAGCTCAGGCCCGTCTCGTGCTGCTGGATCATCTCTATCAGCGTGATGGTCAGGAACACCGCCATCGGATCGTTACTGCCGGATTCAATCTCAAGCGTTGAGCCAACGCGTTCGTTAAGCCCTTTACCCCCAAGCAGGGAAAAGACCGCCGCCGCATCGGTAGAGCCAACGATTGCGCCAATCAGCAAGCCTTCCATGAGATTGAGATTGAAAAGCCATGCGGCCATCATCCCGGTGAGGCCGGAGGTGATCAACACGCCGACGGTCGCCAGCGACAGCGCAGGCCCTAAGGCCACGCGGAAGGAGCTCGCCTGAGTGCGCATCCCGCCGTCGAGCAGGATCACCGCCAGCGCGAGGTTACTCACCATGTAGGCGAAGGGATAGTTATCGAAGGGGATACCGCCGATGCCGTCAACGCCTGCCAGCATGCCGATGGCCAGGAAAATAACAAGAATGGGTATGCCAAGACGCGATGAAAATGAACTTAATAAAATACTGCTGGTTACAAGTACAGAACCCAGAATGAAAAGGCTGATTATCGCTGCGGCATCCAATGTTCTCTTTCTCCCACCTCAATGTTAACGCTGTTACTAAAACCCTAACATATTAACAACGGCAACAGCGTTTTATTAAGGGGGTTTTTTATGCTTTTATGACCGGATGACCACCGATCGTTAACCGACTGCCCGAAACATCATGTGTAAGCGTCGCCTGCGCGCCCAGCGCAAGGGTAACGGTCTGCTGCTCATGACCGAAATCCAGACCGGTGATAACCGGAATATCCAGCCGCGAGCGGATGAAATCGACCATCGTTTCCAGGGAGTAGCCCGCATCATACTCATTCGGGGCAGAGCCGCTGAAGCTGCCCAGCACGATCGCGGACTGGCGATCGAGAATACCGGCATGATAAAGCTGCAATAACATGCGCTCTACGCGGAACGGATGTTCGTTAATATCCTCCAGCACCAGAATGCCGTCCTTGATTTGCGGCATCCACGGCGTGCCGATGAGCGAGACCAGCATCGCCAGGTTACCGCCCCAGAGCTGGCCCTCACATTCCCAGTGCGGTCCATTGCCTTGCCATTCCACGCTGTAGGTGGGATTGCGCAGCGCGCGCCAGAAATGCTCCACGGTGAACGCGTCCAGTTCCGGCGCGCCGAAGTTACCGGCCAGCATCGGGCCGCTAAACGTGATGACGTTATGCAGCGCCAGAAGACCAAGCTGGATGGCGGTGAAATCGCTGTGGCCGCATATCAGCAGCGGATCCTGCTGCTGGCGCTGAGCCAGGCCCTGCCAGTCAATGCTCTCAAGCAGCCTGCTCGCACCATAGCCGCCGCGCACCGCAAGGACTATTCGGTTTTCGCCCTTCAGGTTCACCAGGCTATTGATATCATTTAGCCTCTGCGCTTCTGTTCCGGCAAAACGCTGCTGGCGGCGGGGGATAATTGTCTGATTTTCTACCTGATGGCCGGATTCCAGTAAGCGCTGAACGCCCCGCTGCGCCGCGTCCTGGTTAATACAGTAGCCCGATGGCGCGATGAGATGAAACTGAGACATGGCAATTCCTTGCTGAATGAGAAACTAATTGTCTATATCATGCCGCGTATACGCCGCCTGCTTCAAGGGCGGCGCACCGCGATGACCGGCTATAAGGATAGATGACGTGAAATTGAGATGGTTTGCTTTTTTGATTGTTTTGCTGGCTGGCTGTAGTTCAAAACATGATTATCAAAACCCGCCCTGGAACCCGGAAGTGCCGGTGAAACGGGCCATGCAGTGGATGCCGATCAGTGAAAAAGCCGGGAAGGCATGGGGCGTCAGCCCGCGGCTGATCACCGCAATTATTGCGGTGGAGTCCGGTGGCAATCCCACGCTTGTCAGCAAATCCAACGCGGTGGGGCTGATGCAGCTGAAAGCCTCTACGGCGGGGAGAGAGGTCTACCGCTATATGGGCTGGAGCGGCCAACCGTCGACCAGCGAGCTGAAGAACCCGGAACGCAACATTTCTATGGGGACCGCTTACCTGAGCATTCTGGAACACGGCGTGCTGAAGGGCATTGAGGATCCGGAAGTGATGCAATACGCGCTGGTGGTCTCGTACGTGAACGGCGCCGGGGCGTTGCTCAGAACCTTCTCCTCTGACCGCAAAGAGGCGATTGAGGAGATCAACGACATGGACAAAGATGAGTTCGTCGAGCATGTGGCGAAAAATCATCCGGCACCGCAGGCGCCTCGCTATATCTGGAAAGTACAGAAAGCGATGGATGCCATGTAATGCCGCAAACGGGCGGCGCTCGCTGCCCGACTTTTCCTACAGAACCTTATTCGCACGTTCCCGTGCTTCCCGTTCCAGCGAATAGATAATGCGCTGCAGCTCGCGCTCCGCGCCGGGCCCGACGTTCAGAAAACGGAAGCTCAGACGCGGCGTGGTAATCGTTTCATTTTTGCTGTCCACCACCGTGCGCTCGCTGATGGCAATCAGCTGTGCATCGAAATAAAAACGGCCCCAGCCCGCCATATCCAGTTCTATTTGCGTAAACCGCATGCCTTCTACCAGACCCTCCGGCTTCGGGGTATCCATCAGCGCGCCCATTCCGCCCAGCGACAGGTCAAAGAGACGGAAGCGGATCTCTTTTTTGTCCGGCATTTTGGCCTTACAAAAATAGGCAGGATGAAGGGGGGCGCTGATGCGGAAATATTCACGGCGCTGGACAAACCAGAGATTGCCAGGAAGGAGGGTAACAAAAGCCGGAAGTCCCTGGTATTCGCTCAGTTCCAGTCGCGGCAGGACAAATTCCACTTTGGCCCCATGGGTTTCGGCCATGACCACCATATTCTCTGCTTTCAGCGCCGCGCGGTTTTCATACTCCAGGCTGCCCAGGTCAATAACCAGCCTCTCCTGCGAGACGTCAAGGATCTTGCTGATAAACTGATTATTCGACCAGCTGATGCGCAGCGGCACTTCGCCTTTTTGCAGGTCGCGTAATACCCCTAATACAGCCAGCGGATTTTGCTTGAGGAACTGCTCACTGTAATGACTCACGCCGGATGGCTCCTTGATTGATGACAGACTGTCTTAGCGTTATCGGCAATCCACCCTCAAACTTAATACAAACCGGTGAGATTTTTTTGCCGTTGTCCGCAGGATAAGTCGGTGAGACGAAACTGGTTTTCCGGTGATGACCTATACTTAAGTTAGCTGTGCAGAAGGTTTTCTGCACATGCGTTTAATCTGCAAGAGGGCATTGCTATGGGTATCATCGCCTGGATTATCTTTGGCCTTATTGCCGGCGCTATCGCAAAACTGATCATGCCGGGAAACGATGGCGGCGGCTTTATTTTGACCTGCGTACTCGGGGTCGTTGGTGCGGTTGTAGGCGGCTGGCTGGCGACGATGTTTGGTTTTGGTGGTGACATCAGTGGTTTCGACATGCACAGTTTCCTGGTCGCTGTCGTGGGAGCCATTGTCGTGCTGGGCATATTCAGATTACTGCGACGAGCATAAAATGACAGAACGGCTCTCTGCGGAGGGCCGTTTTTTTTGCCGCTATATTGATTTGCTAATCTAAATGATAATAATTGTCGTTCCGTATTGCATGTAATAACAAGACGACATTATGAACTCCTCACGTTTTACGTTATGCACCCTGGCGGGTGCCGTCACGCTGGCATTGCAGGTCCAGGCTTTCGCCGAAGAATCAACCATTGTCGTCACGGGCTCAGAGCAGGGCAGCGCGCTGCCAGCCTGGACCAACAGCGCCACCAAATCGGCCGTTGCCGAAAGTAAAACGCCGCAGGTTATCAACACGCTCTCTGCGCCGGAGATCGAAAAGCGTCACGCGAACTCCGTGAATGAAATCCTGCGCTATGCCCCAGGCGTCTCAACCGAGGTGCGGGGGAATACCTCCTATATGAGCGAATACAAAATTCGTGGCTTTACCGTTGATCAGGAGTTTTACAACGGACTGCAGCTACCCTATAACGTCACCGGCAACACCAAGGCGCGCATCGATCCGCTGTTAATAGAGAGCGTCGATATCCTGAAAGGGCCTTCATCGGTGCTTTACGGCGGCGGTTCGCCGGGCGGGCTGGTAAATATTCAAAGTAAAAAGCCGCAGCGGGAAGCCCGTACCGAGGTCGGTTTTAATACCGGGAACCGTAATCTGAAAGAAGGCTATCTCGATTCGACCGGACAAATTGCCGACAGCGACTGGAATTACCGCCTGCTGGGTAAAGCGACGGAGAATGACGATCAGCCGCACACCAGCCGCTATGAAAATTATCTGGTCGCCCCATCCGTTACATGGCAACCCGACGGTAAAACCCGCCTCACCCTGGATGCGCTGGCGCAAAACTCCCCGAGCCTGACGCCGTCTAACCCGCTGCCGCTCGCTTATCTGCGGTCCAAATATGCCGATCGCCGGGATTACGCCGGAGATGAGTGGAGCGGGTTTAAGCAGCGGCAGTGGATGCTGGGCTACAGCTTCGAACACGAGTTCGACAGCGGCTGGGGCTTTAATCAGAAAGCGCGCTATTTCGACGTCGATACCCACCAGAACAGCGTCTACGCGACGGGAACGGGAAGTGAGGTCTATCAGCTTAACCGCTTTGCCTATACCACCGATGAAGATCTTAAGAGCTTCAACATCGACAACCAGGTGACTAAAACCGTTGCGCTGGGCGACTGGAAACACCATCTGCTGGCCGGGTTTGACTATCAGAGGCTGAACTCCCATTTCCACTACCGCTACGCGTCGACTACGCCGGGCATGGATATGCGTAATCCGGACTATTCGCAAATCCACGAAAGCGCGCTGGGGCTCTACACCGCCCAGAAAAACCGCCTCAGCTACCAGCAGAACGGGTACTACCTGCAGGATCAGGTGGAATTTGGCGGCTTAAATCTGTTGGGCAGCCTGCGCTACGACGATTACCGCTCCGTCACCACCGATTACCTGCAAAACGGCGATAAGGCCTGGGTATCGCAGGATCGCGTTACCAAACGCCTGGGGGCGCTTTACGCCTTCGATAACGGTATTTCGCCGTTTATCAGCTATTCAGAAGGTTTTGCACCGGTCTCGCCGCAGGGGACGCTCACGGCGAAAGACGTCAAGCCAACCACCAGCAAGCAGGTGGAAGGCGGGGTGAAATATCTGCTGGCAGAGTACGCCACGACGTTTACCGCCTCGGTGTTTAACATCCGGCAGAAAAACGTCGTCACCTCCGACCCGGGCTTCCTGAACTACCGTCAGACTGGTGAAGTGGAATCCAAAGGCGCGGAGCTCTCCGCCATCAGCCGCCCGACGGACAACCTGACGCTGATTGCCAACTATGCCTATACCCACGTAATTAATACCGAAGATGATAAATACCAGGGCAAGCGTCCCACTCAGGTGCCGGAAAATGCATTCAACCTGTGGGGTGACTACACCTTCGAGAGCACGCCGCTGAAGGGGCTGATGCTGGGCGCCGGGGCGCGCTATACCGGGCCGATGGAGATTTCACCGTCTAACGATGCGGGTAAGCTGGGGGGCACCACGCAGTACGATCTGGCGGCGTCGTACCGGATGGGCGAAATTCTGCCTTCGCTGGCGGGGCTGACGCTTAAAGCGAGTATGCAGAACATCACCAATAAAGAGACGCTGACCTGCTACGATGCGACTAACTGCTGGATTGGGCGTGACAGGACGTACCAGCTAGGGGCGAGTTACAGCTTCTAAATCCCTGTGAGTTCAAAATGAAGGCCGGGTAAGGCGTAGCCATCACCCGGCAATACTCCCTTACTGCGCCGCAGCTTTCACCGGCGCAGCCTCATCATTCGCCGCAGGCTGATTTTCCGGCACGCTGTCGCACGGTTTCTCTTTCGGACAAACCAGATCCAGCATTTTCAGCGTCACGCCGTTACTCCAGCCGAACCCATCCTGGAGCGGATATTCACCGCCGCCACCGCCGGTACCGGTAGAAGAGACATCATATTTCTCCACCAGCTTCTTCTCGCGGTCGTAAGTATGCTGAACGTTCTTCAGGAAGCGCCAGGTCACGTCCATTGCAACCTTATCCTGCCCATAGTTCTGCAACCCTTCCGTTGCCACCCACTGCAGCGGTGCCCAGCCGTTTGGGGCATCCCACTGCTGGCCGCTGTTGATGGTGGTGGTGGTAATACCCCCCGGCTTCAACAGGCGTGCGGAGGTGGCCGCGGCCACTTTATCGGCGCGATCCTGCGCCGCCGCCTTCACGTAGAGCGGGAAGAGGGCCGCCGCCGTGAGCTGGTTACGCACCTTCTTACTCTTAAGATCGTAATCGGCGTACCAGCCCTCTTTATCGTTCCACAGGTGGCGCTCAATGGCTTTTTGACGCGCGGTTGCTAATGCCTCGTATTTACTCGCCGCCGCGCTGTCGCCCGCCTCCTGGCCTGCTCGCGCGAGCAGTTTTTCCATTTTAAACATCAGGGCGTTCAGATCGACGGGCACAATGCTGGTGGTGCGGATGGTGCCGAGCTTTTGCGGGTCGTCCATCCAGCGGGAGCTAAAGTCCCAGCCCGAGGCCGCTGCGGAGCGCAAATCGCGGTAGATTTCCGTCGCAGGCCGGTTAGGGTTGCTCTTCGCCGTGGTGATATCGTCAAGCCAGGACTCCGGGCGCGGGGTATCGCGATCGTCCCAGTAGCGGTTGAGTACGGAACCGTCATCGAGCTTCACCACGCGCTGGTTAGCCTGCCCAGGCTGAAGGCTTTCTACACCCTCCATCCAGTAGGTGTACTCTTTCTCCATTTGTGGACGGTATTTTTTCAGCGCGTCTTTGTCATGCGTGGCCAGCAGCTCAACCATCAGTGAGAAGAACGGCGGCTGGGAGCGGCTCAGGTAGTAGCTGCGGTTGCCGTTGGGGATATGGCCGAAGGTATCAATCTCATACGCAAAGTTATCCACCATATCGCTGATTTTGTCCCAGTGATCGCTCTCCGCCAGGCCCAGCATGGTGAAATAGCTATCCCAGTAGTAGACCTCGCGGAAGCGCCCGCCGGGCACAACGTAAGGTTTCGGTAACGGCAGCAGGGAATCCCATTTGTTACTGGCTTTATCCGTGGTGCGCGTCAGCACAGGCCAGAGGTCGTCAATGTGCTCACGTAAGCTTTGTCCCGCAGGCGGCACATATTTTTCACCTTCCGCAGGCAGCATGAAGTTCATCTCCACAAAGTGGCGCAGGTCAAAGCTTGTCTGGGTGTGCTGCATCCGGTAATCCGCCAGAATCATCAGCGGGTCGCTTTTGGGAACGGCATCGGCAAAGGTTTTCTGATCGGGAAACAGTTTGGCACTCTGCACGTCGTTAAACAGAGGGCCAAGCAAAATATCGGGTGAATTTTTCTGGTAGGCTGGCTGTTCTTCAGCATAACCCATCGTTGCCACACCGAGCAGCGCGCCTCCCAGCGCGAGGTGCAAAAGAGCAGGGCGTAAAGTACGAGGTCTTATCATCGGTTCGTCTCCTGTATTCCTGAACAGCGTGACCGCTGTTATCAATCACCTGAAAACCTTAGACGAATATTGCCCGCTTCGCGTGTTGAATATCCCATTTTGCGCAGAACCAGACAATTTACCGCTTCGCACGCCCTGTCCGGAAGGATTTGTTGTACAACAAAAAAAATAATAGAACCCAAAAGGCTATGTAGTCGAAATGGCGATGCTCCCTATTTGCGTATTCACTTTTATAATCAGGATGGATTTTATGAAATTAAAAAAAACGGTAATACTGATAAGTGCATTTTATTCCGGCGCTTAGACAGCAGCAGGCGGCCGCCGCGCAGGCAGCACCCGCCGTTGTTGTGCAGTCCTAAGAGCCGGTGAGCAAAGCCGAACCGCCAAAGCTGACGCTTTCAGGGTTTGGTGATATTAAATTTTATGGTGACGTGGCGTTTAATATAGATGCCGCCAGTAAAACAGGCAGTCTGACCTCCATTAAGCAAAGCGCTAATAGCGACCGGGCACCGGGATATAAAGAACGCTGGGATATTAACGGGCGTAATTTATGAGGTTTTGATGGTTATCGAAAAAGGGATAACGGCAATTCTGTCGGATTTTCCGTTCAGCCTCTCGGCGGGAAATTTTATCTCGATGATGCGGTATTCTTCTTCGGTTCTGTGAACGACGGGGAAATTAAAGTCGGACGATCTCTACAGCGACGGCTACGGGTTTACTATGACCTGGGACGGGCTTAAAACCGATCCGGAGAACGGCGTGGTCATCAACCTCAACACCGCTTACCTGGACGCGAAGGGCGAGTACGATATTCATACCATCCATACGATCTGATCCCGAACGTCATGATGATGAAAAACTTCAACATCTATCTGGGCGCGTATGCGTCCTGGGTCAACGCTTCGCCGAAAGCGGGCGATAAGAAAAACGACGATCGCTACGGTGGCCGCGTGCGCTTTAAATACTCTTTCTGATGCCAGCCTGCCGGTCAGACCTCTTCCGGGGCCTGGCCGGCTTCCCGCAGCGTGCCCGGCGCATGGCCAATGATGCGCTTAAAGGCCCGGCTAAACGCCGCCAGCGATCCGTAACCCAGCCGCAGGGCGACCGTTTCAATCGGCTGATTTTCGTGACGAATGTACTGAATCGCCAGCCGCATTCTCAGTTCGCTGAGATACTTTGCCGGGGTCGTCCCCGTCGCGGCCAGAAACCGTTCGGCAAACACGGAGCGTGAAGTGCCCGCTTCTTTCGCTAGATCCGCCACGCTCCAGTTCAGGCCAGGCTGCTGGTGCATGGCGTAAATGGCCCGGCTCAGGCGCGGGTCGCGTAAAACCTGCACCCAGCCGGTGGCTTTACCGCAGCCGCCCTCAACCCAGCCGCGCACAATTAACGCCGCCACCACATCAGCCAGCCGGGCAAGGATCCCGGCGAACCCGGCCTGACGGGTCATGGATTCTCGCTCCATCGCCGCCAGTAGCGGATGAATTTCCGGCCAGGTGGACATCAGCCGGCTGACCATCATCACTTCCGGCATTGCTTTGATCAGCGGCTGCATCCCGCCGAGCTCAAAATCCATACACCCGCTAAAGATGATGGTGTTCTCGCTCTCCGGACAGGGCTCGCAGGTAATGGCGCACACCGAGCCGCAGATAGGTTCGCTCGGAAAAGCGTTCACCGGGGTAATGGCTGCCTGCGCGTCAGAGAGCAGGGCGTGGGCATTCCCGCCAGGAATAAACAGCGCGTCGCCGCCGCTCAGTTCGAAGGTCGCACCGCTCTCCATACGCAGCAGGGCGCTACCGTGGCTCACAAAATGGAACTGCGCCTTACCGGGCGCCTGGTGGAACGCCACGCCAAACGGCGCGCTGGCTTCAATCCGTCGGTATTTCACGCCCGACAGGCGCATGCCGCGTAAGAGTTCGCTGATCAAATCGGGGGACTGAACGGTCATGGCGCAACTCCGGACGAATAATCAATAAGTGGAGATTATATGTCATAGATCGTCCACGGTGAACCCTCTATGCTTTTGCGACAGTTGTCACATTTTTATAACGGGAGAACAACAGATGAATTCATGTGTCGTGGCGAGAGAGGCCGTGGCGCCTGCCAGACCCGCCTGGCGGGCCGTCTATTCACTGGGGCTGGGCGTGTTTGGGTTGATAACGGCTGAGTTCCTGCCAGCCAGTTTGCTGACGCCGATGGCCGCGAGCCTGGGCGTCAGCGAGGGCATGGCCGGGCAGGCCGTCACCGCCACCGCGCTGGTGGCGCTGGTCACCGGGCTTCTGATTACGCCGGCGACCAAAAGTATCGACCGTCGCTGGGTACTGATGTTTTTCTCCGTGCTGCAAATCATCTCCAGCCTGCTGGTGGCCTTTGCGCCCACGCTGCACGTCCTGCTGATGGGGCGCCTGCTGTTAGGAGTCGCCATCGGTGGCTTCTGGGCGATGTCGACGGCCACCACGATGCGCCTGGTTCCGACGGATAAAGTACCGAAGGCGCTGGCGGTGATTTTCTCCAGCGTGTCGATTGCCACCGTGGTTGCTGCCCCGCTGGGGAGCTATCTGGGTAGCTTGATCGGCTGGCGCAACGTCTTTGTGCTCTGCATACTGCCGAGCGTACTGGCGCTGCTGTGGCAGATCTGGGTACTGCCGTCCATGAAGCCCGAGAGCAGCGGTAGCCTCAGCACGCTGTTCCGCGTGCTGCGTCGACCGGGCATGATCGGCGGCATGCTGGCCACTATTCTGATCTTCAGCGGCCATTTCGCCTTCTTTACCTACCTGCGCCCGTTCCTGGAAACGGTGGGGCAGGCGAACGTTGAGACCATTTCACTGATCCTGCTGGGCTTTGGGCTGGCGAACTTTGTCGGTACTTCCGTTGCCGGACATCTGCTGGCACGTAATCTACGCCTGACGCTGGCGCTGGTGCCGTTCGCCATGGGCATACTGGCGCTGACGATGGTGGCGTTTGGCCATCTGGCAATGCTGGACGGTTTCCTGGTGGCGCTGTGGGGCTTTGCGTTTGGTCTGGTTCCGGTGGGCTGGTCAACCTGGCTTGCCACCACCGTTCCGGATGAAGCCGAAAGTGCAGGGGGGCTGCTGGTGGCCTCAATCCAGCTGGCGATAAGCGCCGGTGCGGCCGGGGGCGGGGCGGTATTTGACCTTAACGGTGCCAGCGGCGTATTCGCCGGAAGCGGGTTCCTGCTGGTGACGGCGATGGTGATTGTGTTGATGGGCGTGAAAGTGAAAGCGGAATGATTTTTTGCCGGGTGAGCGTTCGCGCCACCCGGCTCCAGGCTTACAGCCCTTTCTTATCCATGAGCACCGCCAGATCCACCAGGCGGTTAGAGAAGCCCCACTCGTTGTCATACCACGCCAGGATCTTCACCATGTTCCCGCCAATTACCAGCGTGGAAAGCCCGTCGATAATGGAGGAGCGCGGGTCGCCCTGGTAGTCGCTGGAGACCAGCGGTTCATCGCTATAGCCCAGGATCCCTTTCAGAGGCCCGCTGGCGGCCGCGTTGCGGAACGCCTCATTCACCTCTTCGGCGGTTACGGTACGGCTGAGCGTTACCGTTAAATCCACAATCGACACCACCGGCACCGGCACGCGCAGGGAGTACCCGGTCAGCTTGCCGTCCAGGGAGGGGATCACTTTGCCCAGCGCTTTCGCCGCGCCGCTGGAGTAAGGCACAATCGACAGCGCCGCCGCGCGCGCGCCGCGCAGATCTTTTTCCGGCTGGTCGTGCAGCGCCTGGCTGTTGGTGTAGGCGTGCGTCGTGTTCATCAGACCATGCTCGATCCCGAACTGCTGATGCAGCACCTGAGCCGCCGGCGCCAGACCGTTAGTGGTACAGCTCCCGTTACTGACGACCACGTGCTGAGCCGGGTCGTAGCGATCGTGGTTCACTCCCATCACAACCGTCAGATCGTCATTCTTGCCGGGCGCGGAGATGATGACGCGCTTTGCACCACCCTGCGTGACGTGCACCGCCGCTTTTTCCCGATCGGTAAAGAAGCCGGTGGCCTCAATTACCACGTCAACACCAACATCGCGCCACGGAATATTTGCCGGGTCGCGTTCGCTAAACACCACAATCCGCTGACCGTCCACCTGCAGCGCGCCGTCAGCCGCTTCAACGGGCGCGGGCAGTTTGCCCAGAAGGGAATCATGTTTCAGCAGGTGGGCGAGGGTTTTACTGTCCGTCAGATCGTTAATGGCCACAATCTGAAGATCCGGGTTACCCAGCGCCGCGCGCAGGAAATTACGTCCGATACGGCCGAAACCGTTAATACCGACCTTAACCATGGTGCACTCCTTATCTCTGTTGTCTGGAGTCACTGTAGGCGCGGGGCCGGTTGGCGTAAACGACAAAAAAGGATCAGATTACGCCATCTTGCGGCAGTGGAAGCGCTGGCGATACTCGCCTGGCGTGAGGTGGAGCTGTTTCTCAAACACGCGGCGCAGGTTAATGCTGGTGCCAAACCCGCTTTGCTCGGCAACCCGCTCAAGGGGATCATGGGTCTGCTCAAGCAGCTGTCGGGCGGCGGCCAGGCGCGCTTCCGTCACGTAACGGGCAGGCGAGACGCCCGCGTCGCGGGTAAAAACCCGGGTGAAATTGCGCGGGCTCATCGCCACCTTTTCGGCCAAATTTTCCACGCACAGGTCGGCGGTGAGGTTCTGCAGGATCCAGGTTTGCAGTTCGCTTATGGGCCCCGATGCGCCAGACTGCTGCAGGCTATAGCGGCTGAACTGCAGCTGTCCGCCGGGGCGACGCAGATACATCACCATATCCTGCGCCACGTCGCGGGCGAGGGTAAATCCGTAGTCGTCTTCCACCAGCGCCAGGGTCAGATCGAACCCGGAACTCACGCCGCCGGAGGTCCAGATGGGGCCATCCTGAATATACAGCGGGCCGCCTTCGACGTGGATAGCCGGGTACTGGGCTTGCATCGTCTCCAGCAGCCGCCAGTGGGTGGTTGCGCGGCGGCCGTCCAGCAAGCCGGTCTGGGCAAGCAGCATCGCGCCCCCGCAAATGGAGGCGACCCGCCGGGCGTGCGGGGCAGCGAGGTGCAGCCAGTCCACCACCGCCGTGCTCTCCTGCTCGTTGATCCCGCGTCCGGTGATGATAATGGTGTCCAGCGGTTCGCGCGGATCCAGCTCCGGCAGACGATAGTCCGCCAGCAGGTTCAGGCCAGACTGGCCGTGGATCACCTGGTGGGGCTGCGTGGTGGCAATGATGATACGGTAGCGGGGCTGGGTAAGCCCTTCCGGATGCAGCCGGTTGGCCTGCATCAGAATGTCGGCGATACCGGCGGCCTCAAACAGCATGCCGCCGTCAGGTACGATAATTAATATTTTCTTCATGTCCTGAAAAGTACATTTACCACAGAATAAGTCAAGCCGGGCGTGACCCTGCGTTTCCGGCAAAGCAAAGCGATTTAAGTTCTTTGTCATTTCAGGCGTTATCCCCGATCGTCAGAGTATTGTCTCTGGCGAAACGGCATCTGAAGGAATGAGTAAACGAAGCTCCCTCTATTTACATCCGCAGCAGCGCAATCACATCCACCGACTTGCATCTGGGGTTCTGTGGCGAAGTGAACTCCCTACGTGGCTGCTGATCGTCATTATCTATACCGGCTGGTTTTCCACCCTAACATTCTGGCAAACGCTCGGCCTGCTTCCCGCCACGCTGCTGCTTATCTGGTTTACCGCCTGGTACATGTCCCTGCAGCACGAGCTGATCCACGGGCATCCCACCCGTTTTGCCTGGCTTAACCAGCTGTTCGGCACGCTCCCGCTGGCGGTCTGGTATCCGTACGGCCTGTACCGGGATTCCCATCTGGCCCATCACCGTCACGATAGCCTGACCTTTCCGGCGGATGACCCGGAGTCGTATTATTTCACCGAGGCGAGCTGGGCGCGCTTTTCCCCGTGGCAGAAGCGCCTGATCCGGGCCCGGAATACCTTTGCCGGGCGGCTTCTGCTGGCGCCGCTGCTGGATATCCTTCAGACGCTGGGCAGCGCCGGGGCGGCGTTTCGTCATTTTCACCTGCGGGCGATGGCGATGTGGCTGGTTCACGCTCTGCTGCTGGCGGCACTTTTCGCGTGGATGGTGCATCACGACTTTTCACCCGTCTGGTTTGTGCTGGCGGTAAGCTATCCGGCGCTGGCGCTGACCAAAGTCCGCTCGTTCTACGAACATCGGGCGGCGGACGATCCGCTCGCGCGCTCGGTCATTAACGAGGCCGGGCTAGTCTGGCGGGTGCTGTTTTTGAATCTCAACTACCATTCTATTCACCACGATTTACCGGGCGTTCCCTGGTACGGGTTGCCGACGATCTACCGGCAAAACCGGGAGGCGTACCGGCTGCGTAACCACGGCTTTGTGGTCCGGGGCTACGGTGAATGGCTACGCCAGTTCTGGACCCGGCCAGTGGAGGTCACCGTCCATCCCGGAAAACAACAGGAGGAGAGGTATGAGTAACCTGCTGGCGTTTCCCATGTACGCCGTGGATCGCGGCGATACCCGCGCGCTCTGGCTGGCGGTGCAGCATCTGCTGGCCGCGCGTGGCGTGCCCGTCGGTGGTGCTCCCGGCTGGCCGGAGTCTGACCTGCTGGCCCACTGGCAGCAGCCTGAGCTTATCCTCAGCCAGACATGCGGCTACCCGCTGGTGACGCAGCTCCCGGAGGTACAGGTGGTGGGCTGTTTTCACTACACCGCCGCGGGCTGCGAAGGGAGCCAGTACCGCAGTTTTCTGGTAGCGCGCGCGGAGGAAAGGCATCTCACGCTGGCGGATTTTCGCGGACGTCGGGCGGTTTGTAATTCGGAAGACTCGCAGTCCGGCTATAACGCGCTGCGCAAAAAGGTGGCTCCCCTGATTGTTGACGGGCCATTTTTTTCACAAACGTCCTTCAGCGGCAGCCACCGTCAGTCGCTGATTGACGTGCAGCGCGGGAAGAGCGATATCGCCGCCATAGACTGCGTGACCTGGGCGCTGCTGGAGCGTCATGAGCCGGAACGGCTTGCGGGGCTGGCGGCGTTCGATCGAACGCCGCTGACGCCAGGGCTGCCATTAATCACGTCGCGACGCGCGTCCCCCGAAACGCTCAGCGCCATTCGCGATGCGCTGCGCGAGCTGGTGAGTGCGCCGGATTACCGGGAGGTCTGCGCCGCAGTGCTGATCGGCGGTTTCAGCGTGGTGACGCGCCAGGCTTACGCCTCCTTGCCCGCGTGATAAATCGCCTGCGCGTCGGTAAAACAGCGTAGCGCCAGCGAAGAGACGGGTTTCTGCCTGCGCATAATCAGGCCGATGGGAGCCTCAATGTTCGCGTCGGCGATGGGGACAATCCTGAAAGTGCTGTTCAGGGCTTCCAGCCCGTTATTCAGCGGCATCACGGCGCAGCATACGCCGCTCTGAACTGCCTGAATGATCTGGAACGTGGAGTCGCTCTCAAAAACGGCCGTCGGTTCGATGCCAGCAGCTTTAAAGCTGGCCTCCATATGCGCCCGGTAGTGCATCCCTTTGGTCAGGAACCCCAGCGGAAAATCCGTCAGGTCGTGCCAGGTCAGCGTCTCCGGGGTAAGCTGGAAATGACGGGTGTCGTGGAGCAGCCCCATCTTCGTTTTAGGAAGCTGAATAATGTCAAACAGGCTGGTGTCGATGCTGTTCAGGTAGCAAATCCCCAGCTCAAGCTGATTGCGGCTGACGCCGTCGGCAATTTGCGCCGAAGACATAGAATAGAGGCTGTAGGTCAGCTCCGGGTACTTTTGCGTAAGCAGGCGGATAAAGATCATCGGATCCACGCTCGCCAGCGGTACCATCCCCAGACGTAATTCACCCACCACCTGGCCTTTGCACAGCGCGGCTTCCGCCTGCAATCCGTCGTGCGCGGCAAGAAGCGCGCGCGCCCATGCGAGAATGCGCTCTCCCTCCGGCGTAAACCCTTCAAAACGCTGCCCGCGCACGATCAGCACCAGCCCCAGCTCCTCTTCCAGGCTGCGGATGCGCATGGAGAGGGTCGGCTGGGTGATGTTGCACCGCAATGCCGCTTTACCAAAGTGGCGGGTCTCGTCGAGCGCGAGTAAATATTTTAACTGTTTTATGTCCATCACTCTTCTCTGCGCGTAAAGCCTTACAGCATGCGGATCTCTTTCGAGCGCAGGGTAATGCGAACCGGAACCGATTTATACGACGGCGTACCGCTGTCCTTATCGAGATAATCGAGCGGCACCAGCACGTTGGCCTCCGGGTAATACGCGCCGACGGAGCCCGGGGCGATGTTGTACGCCACCACCGTAATATCTTCCAGACGCTGCACGCTGCCTGGGAGGGCGGTTTCGATATCCACGCGATCGCCGTGTTCCAGCCCTGACTGCGCCATATCTTCTTCGTTCATAAACAGCACGTCGCGGCGGCCAAATACGCCACGGTAGCGATCGTCCAGGGCGTAAATGGTGGTGTTGTACTGATCGTGGCTGCGCAGCGTGATCAGGCGCAGCACATGCTCGCCTTCACCGCTGGCGTTTTCCTGTACGCCGTCGAAAACCGAGAACATCGCTTTGCCCGTTGCGGTCGGCCAGATACGCTGTGTCGGAGGCAGCGGCATGCGGAAGCCGCCGGGAACACGGATCCGCGCATTGTAGTTCTCAAAGCCCGGAATGGTCTGCTCGATCAAATCGCGGATGCGGTCGTAATCCTCGACCAGCGTCAGCCAGTCCACGCGTGTTTCCGGCAGGGTAGCCTTTGCGAGGCCTGCGACGATGGCAGGCTCCGAACGGAGCAACGGCGAGGCGGGTTTCAGCTTGCCGGAGGAAGCATGCACCATCGACATGGAGTCTTCGACGGTGATGGACTGGCGGCCGGTGGCCTGCATATCCAGCTCCGTGCGGCCGAGGCACGGGAAAATAAAGGTCTCTTTGCCCACCAGCAGATGGGTACGGTTCAGCTTGGTCCCGACGTGCACGCTCAGATCCAGTTTACCCATCGCCGGGAAACCGTTCTCGTGGTCGGGCATCGCGACGGCAAAGTTACCGCCGAGGCAAATGAGCGCTTTTGCGCGACCGTCGATCATGGCCCGCGTCGCCTGCACCGCATCGTGTCCGTGACGGGAAGGGGGCTCAAAGCCAAACACCTCTTTCAGGCGGTTCAGGAAGGCCGGGGCAGGCTTCTCGCTAATCCCGACGGTCCGGTTCCCCTGAACGTTAGAGTGGCCGCGCAGGGGGCAGATCCCCGCGCCGGGCTTGCCGATATTCCCGCGCAGAAGCAGCAGGTCAGCAATCAGGCGGACGTTCGCCGTGCCTTTATTGTGCTGGGTAATCCCCATTCCGTAAGTAATGATGGTGGCGTTTGATTTGGCATAGGCCTCGGCCACCTTTTTGAGCGCCGCCTGGCTGAGCCCCGACTCGCGCTCAATGTCGTCCCAGCGGGTCTGCGCGATATCGGCGGCAAAATCTTCAATACCCCGGGTGTGTTCTGCAATAAACGCGCGGTCAAGCACGTCACCGCGTTCTGCCTCCATCTCCAGAAGGTGTTTAGCAATGCCTTTCAGCGCGGCGGCATCGCCCCCGGCCTTCACCTGGAAGTAGGTTGAGGCGATGTCCGTAGAGCTATAGGTTGCCATTTCAATCACGCTTTGCGGGTCGGCAAAACGTTCGAGGGCGCGCTCGCGCAGCGGGTTGAAAACGATAATCGGCACATTGCGACGCGCCAGCTCGTGCAGGGTACCCATCATTCGCGGATGGTTGGTGCCGGGGTTGTGACCGATGGAGATCACCAGCTCAGTTTTGTCGAAATCGTCCAGCGAGACGGTGCCTTTCCCAATTCCGATGGAGCGCGGCAAGCCGACGCTGGTGGCCTCGTGACACATATTCGAGCAGTCCGGGAAATTATTGGTGCCGTACTCGCGGGCGAACAGCTGGAACAGATACGCCGCTTCGTTAGAGGCGCGCCCGGAAGTATAGAACTCGACCTGGTCCGGTTCGAGACCGCGCAATATTTCCCCGATGCGTTGAAACGCCTCGTCCCAGTCGACGGGCCGGAAGGTATCGCTGGCCCGATCATAGCGCAGGGGATGCGTCAGACGACCATAACCTTCCAGCTCAAAGTCTGATTTAGCCAGTAGCGAGGAGACGCTATTTTCCGCCAGAAAATCGGGCGTCACGCGCTTACTGGTCGCTTCCCAGGTTACCGCTTTCGCGCCGTTCTCGCAGAACTGGAATGTCGACTTGTGCTCTTTATCGGGCCACGCGCAGCCGGGGCAGTCAAAACCGTCCGGCTGGTTGGTACGCAGCAGCGTCGCGGGAGCGTCCAGGGTATCCATTTGGGTACGTACTGCAATGGCCGTCGCCTTCAACGCGCCCCAGCCGCCGGCAGGACCATCGTAGTGTCTGATACCGGGAACTGAGCGTCTTTTCGTGTTCATACTGACTCCTGACGTGTTTGGTCGCGCAACGGCTGGGTAATAAGCAAAAGCAATGACTGGCGGAGATGGAAATCCACGCGGTCGAGTTACGGCTCTTGCCTGTAATTATCTTTATAACAATGAGTTAAGAATGTTGGCATGCAACTATTTAAAGAAATTATAACGAAATTTTATCATTTTAATAATAAATTGTATCTATCATCCGGTAGGCAGGATAGATAGCGTCGAGAGAGAAAGCATGAAGCGCAGGTAAAATTTCGAATGAAAGAGACGGTCGCTCTAAAGTGGAAACGTGGCGGCTGACAGGCGCTGTAGCAACGTCGGTATTCGAAATAGTGACGAGAAGGTTTACTCAGGCTTAATAATTAATGGAAATGTATAATCACTTACAGGGTTATTATTACAACATGAAATATAAGTTATTTTGAGTCGTGAAATTAAAGGCGCAGTCAATAAGTTAAATAGCGATGGTGTGGTCAGGTGATGCGGCAATATTAAACATACCCTGTTAGTGCAACAAATAATTCATCGTCGATATCTTCTTCTGATATCACCAAAACGACATTTCTACTAATTATGGTAGTGGCGATAATAGCGTTATTGCGTTAATGAAATCCGTTCTCTTTTGAGTTTTGTGCTTTAATAACAGTGTGTTATATCATTAGCAGGTGTTGAAATAAGTAGCTCTAGGCCATGTCGGGTTTTTTTATCAGATTAATCCTATAATGTTTTGGCTGCTTCAATTACCACCACTTACGCTGCGGTAAATATTGAATTGAAGCAAAGCTCATGTAAACTTGTTTACCGTTTGTCAAAATATGTCAGGAAGACGCTGGGCCTTATTCTGAAGGGCTCGTGCGGTAGCTATGTCTTTAAATTAGTAACACCCCGAAATTATCCTGACTATTTTAACAATAGCACCTAAGTCAAATTTCATCCCCTTATCTCCATCATCAAAATATCGCTACGGAAAAGCATATGAAAATGCGCGTACTGTTTTCACTTCTGTTTGTAATGGCGGTGGCGGGCTGTAAAGCGCCACAGAAACCGGCAATCACTGACGACACGATCGTGACCAGCCAGGTCAACGGTGTCACCCTGACCCACCGTCACGCCGTGGTGCCGCCAACGGAATTCGCCCAGCTCAACGAGCCTTATCGTGCCATGTACCCGGCCTCCCTGATGAGCCGTCCTGATTTTGGCGGAAAGGTTATCCGTACGCTGGAAACCGGAAAAACCTATGTAGTGCTGGGGCAGGTTGAACACTACTGGATGGCGCTCGCCGATGAGGGGAACGACCAGCTGATTGGCTACGTCCCGATGCGTGCCGTTATCAAAGCCGACCAGTACGAAGCCACCGTCCGCAAACAGGCCATTCGTCCTAAGGTGCGTAAAAAAGCGACCTGCGTCGATGTGGATGGCAACAGCAAAGCCTGCAAAGACAGCGCTAACGGTACCTGGATCCTGAACTAAACGGCTTTCGTGGGCGTATTTTTATGAATAATAAAAAGTTTCATAGGCTGTGGTTAGTCTTTTACGCGGCGATTTTCGCCCTTGTCAGTGGTTGTACGTCGTCTTCACACAGCGACCCTTCCCGCTACAATCTGCAGTTTCAGGCTCATCCACAAATCAATGATTCTGCGCCACTTAAAGTCCGGGTGCTGTTGTTGAAATCCGATGCGGATTTTATGTCCAGCGACTTCTATTCCCTGCAGAACAACGCGTCAGCAACGCTTGGCGCGAATCTGCTGAACAGCGACGTTTTCTTCCTGATGCCGGGACAGCTGTCCAAAACCCTCAGCGGTCAGAGCGATCCTGAGGCGCGTTATATCGGCGTGATGGCGGAATATCAGAAGCTGGACGGTAAAAAATGGCGCGTTTCACTCCCGCTGCCTGTGCCAGGCGAAAATCATATCTACCAGTTCTGGAAATGGTCCGCGGATGAACTCCAGGCCAACGTTTTTCTCGACGTAAACGGCATTCGGGTCATCAGCCAGTAACGCGCTTCACAACAGGAAACACATCATCATGACCAAAGCAGAAAAGGTCGTCTGGACCGAAGGCATGTTCCTGCGTCCACACCATTTTCAGCGGACTGAAAGTTATCTGCTCAACCATGTTCGTGAGTGGGGTGCGCTGCAGCGTTCCTATCTCTGGGGCTTTCTCGACGTAGAACTGGACGAAGCGATGCTTCGCCAGGGCTGCATTGCCCTGAGCTACTGCAGCGGGTTACTGCCGGACGGCACCTTTTTCCAGGTCCGCAACGGACGCAATGGTCCCGCGCCGCTAAAAATTCCTGACAATCTCACCAACGAAAAGGTGGTGCTCGCGCTGCCGGTTCGTCGTGGCGAGCGGGAAGAGGTGATTTTCAGCGAAGAGCCTGCCTCACTGGCCCGCTTCGTCGCGTTTGAGCAGGAGGTGGAGGACGATAACGCCATGTCGGTGGGTGATGCCACCGTCCAGTTTGGCCGCCTGCGCCTGACGCTGATGCTGGAAAAAGACCTCACGGCAGAATGGACATCCATCGGCGTGGCGTTTGTGACTGAAAAACGCAACGACAACCACGTGCGGCTGGATAACAGCTACATCCCGCCGATGCTGAACGCCAATAACAGCCCGCAGATCTACAGCATGATCAACGATCTGCACGGTTTGCTGGTGCAGCGCAGCCAGCAGATTGGCGGCCGCCTGCGTCAGCCTGGCCGCTTTAACACCTCTGAACTGATTGAATTTACGCTGCTTTCGCTCGTGAACCGTCATCTGGGCGAGGTTTCACATTTAAAAACGCTGCCGCTGCTGCACCCGGAAACGCTCTGGCGCAGCTGGCTGCCGTTTGCCACCGAGCTCACGACCTGGACGTCGCAGCGCACCACCGAGAGCGTGCTGCCGATCTACGATCACGACGATCTGGCGAACTGCTTCAGCAAGCTGATGCTGATGCTGCGCCAGGGGCTGTCGCTGGTGATGGAAGACCACGCCATTCAGCTGCCGCTTAACGAGCGCTCGCATGGCCTGAACATCGCCACCGTTCCTGAAACCAGCATGGTGCGCGAATTTGGCTTCGTGCTGGCGGTGAAAGCCAACGTGCCGGGCGAACACCTGCAAACCCACTTCCCGGCGCAGATGAAAATTGCCCCGGTCTCGAAAATTCGCGATCTGGTTCAGCTGCAGCTGCCGGGCATTATGCTTCGCGCCATGCCGGTCGCGCCGCCGCAGATCCCGTGGCATGCCGGCTACAGCTACTTCGAGCTGGAGAAGGGCAGCGAGCTGTGGCACGAGATGGATAAGTCCGGCGCATTCGCCCTGCACCTTGCAGGGGAGTTCCCGGGGCTGGATATGGAGTTTTGGGCCATCCGTAGCCCGACAGAATAATAAAGCGAGCGCTTAATATGCAGGAACGACAGGATAGCGGCAGTGATGCCGCGTTTACCGGAGCCAGTAGCAACAATCAGCTGGTGGCGGCCGCCAATCCGCTGCTCAACGCGATTCCGCAGATCCGTCATTCGGTATCACATGACGATCAGGTGGCGTTACGCCAGCGCCTGATCGATGAGATTCGCCGTTTTGAAGTCCGCTGCCAGCAGGCGGGGCTGCCCTACGAAGTGATCGTCGGGGCGCGCTACTGCCTGTGCACGGCGCTGGACGAGGCCGCCGCGCTGACTCCCTGGGGCAGCAGCGGCGTCTGGTCCAGCAATGGCCTGCTGGTGACGTTCCATAACGAAACCTGGGGCGGCGAAAAGTTCTTCCAGCTGCTGGCGCGCCTGTCGCAGAACCCGCGCGAGCATATCCTGCTGCTGGAGATGATCAACTACTGCCTGCTGCTCGGCTTCGAGGGGCGCTATCGGGTGCTGGACAATGGCCGCACCCAGCTTGAAACCATCAAGCAGCGGCTGTGGCAGATGATCCGCGGCGTGCGCGGCAGCTATCCGCCGCCGCTTTCTCCTCATCCGGAAGATCGCCCGGTGCTGCGCAAGCTCTGGCGGCCGATGGTTCCCCTGTGGGCCTGCGTGGCGCTGGCCGGGTTTATCGCCTGCCTGTTTTACATCGTGCTTAACTGGCGCCTTGGCGACAACACCAACCCGGTGCTGGCGAAGATTTATCAGTCCCAGCTGCCGGAAACCACCATCCAGCAGCCGGCGCGTCAGCTGCCCGCGGTGCTTAACCTGCGCGGCTTCCTGAAGCCTGAAATTGAGGCGGGCCTGGTGGCGGTAAAAGACCAGGCAGATCGCAGCGTCGTGATCCTGAAGGGCGACGGGCTGTTTGCCTCCGCCTCGACCGTCGTGCGCGACCGCTATGAACCGGTCATCAACCGCATTGCGCAGGCGATGAACAACGTCAGCGGCAAAATTCTGGTGGTGGGCTACAGCGATAACGTGCCGATCCGCAGCGCGCGCTTTGCCTCTAACTACGAGCTCTCACTGGAACGCGCGCGCTCCGTACAGAAAATGCTGCAGGGAAGCCTCTCTCAGCCTGGCCGCGTGAAGGCGGAAGGGCGGGGCGAGATTAACCCGGTGGCGCCGAACACGACGCCGGAAAACCGCGCCCGTAACCGCCGTGTGGAAATTACTCTGCTGGTGTCGCCTGAAAACACCCAGGCCGAGCTGAACGGATTGCCGCAAGGAAACTAAGGATGCTGACTACACTTCTTTCCATTCTGACCAACCGCATTCTGTGGAGCTTCCTCGGCGTAACGGCGCTGGCGGCGGTGATCTGGATGATTGGCCCGCTGTTGTCCATCGTGGACACCCGACCGCTCGAATCCGAACAGAACCGCATCATCAGTATCGCCGTGGTCTACCTGCTGTGGGCGCAGGGCCATATTCTGCCGCGCCTTTATAACGCCTGGCTGAACCGCAAGCTGATGGACAAGCTCAACGAGAACACCACCAGCCCGGAGGCGGCGGATCCGCAGCAGCGCCTGAACAGTGAGGAGCAGATCCTCGCCAGCCGTTTTGATGAAGCCGCGCAGATGCTTAAAAAAGCGCACTTCAGCAAAGCGGGCCAGGGCGCTCAGTGGACCCAGCGCTTCAGCACGCAATATCTCTATCAACTGCCGTGGTACGTCATTATCGGCGCGCCGGGCTCCGGTAAAACCACGGCGCTGGTGAACTCCGGGCTGCAGTTCCCGCTGGCCGACCGTTTTGGTAAGACCGCGCTGCGCGGTATTGGCGGCACGCGCAACTGCGACTGGTGGTTCACCAACGAGGCCGTGCTGCTGGACACCGCGGGTCGCTATACCACCCAGGAGAGCGAGCAGGCGCAGGATGCCGGTGAGTGGCTGCAGTTCATGGGGCTACTGCGCAAGTACCGTCGCCGCCAGCCGATCAACGGCGTCATCGTCACGATCAGCATTTCGGACCTGCTGACCCAGTCTCCCGAGGCGTCCCGCCAGCAGGCGGTGAACCTGCGCCAGCGCCTGTCCGAGCTGCATGAACAGTTGGGTATCCGCTTCCCGGTGTACGTGATGGTGACCAAGGCCGACCTTCTCAAAGGCTTCCGCGCCTGGTTTGCCGACTACGATAAAGCGCAGCGCGACCAGATCTGGGGCTTCACGCTGCCGTGGGAGCAGACCAAACACGCCGATTACGACCTGATGGGCAACTTCCAGCAGGAATTTTCTCTGTTACAGCAGCGTCTTGATGCCGGGCTGCCGGAAACCATGCTCAAAGAGCATGACGCGAAAACCCGCGCCGAAGCGTATCTCTTCCCGCAGGAGTTCGCCGCGCTGCGTCCGCTGCTGGCGGACTACCTGAGCACGGTCTTTGCGCGCTCCAACTTCGAAACTGAGTTCTCCCCGCGCGGGATCTACTTCGCCAGCGGGACGCAGGAAGGCATGCCGTTTGACCGCGTAATGGGAGAACTGAACCGCGCGCTCTCCCTGCCGGAAGGGGCAGAGCGCGATAACTGGGATTCGGTCAGTAAAGAAGCCCCAATACCGGGCGCGAAGGGCCAGAGTTTCTTCATCAAGAACCTGCTGCAAAACGTTATTTTCCAGGAAGCCGGGATCGCCGGGGAAAACCGCTGGTGGGAACTGCGCAACCGGGCGGTGATCTGGTCCGGCTACGTGGCGCTGCTGGCCCTGCTGGCGATCCTCGGCGGGCTGTGGCTCACCAGCTATGCTAAAAACAAGGCCTATCTGGAAGAGGTGGATGCGAAGGTGCCGCTGCTGGACCAGCAGAGCAAAGCGTTGCAGAACCAGCCGCAGCGTGACCTGTTCGATCTGCTGCCATTGCTGAATGGCCTGGTGGACCTGCCGAAAAGCGACGCGTTTGATGTCAACGATCCGCCAGTCTCCCGCCGCATGGGGCTTTACCGTGGGGATGACGTCAGCGATGCTTCGCAGTCCCTGTACCAGAAGGCGCTGGATCAGCTGCTGTTGCCCGCCGTTGCTATGCACATCACCACCTGGCTGCGCAACGACAACGGCAGCGACGTGGAGTACAGCTACGAGGCGCTGAAAGCCTATCAGATGCTCTATCAGCCGAAGCACTACGACGGCAAATTCCTGCACTCCTGGGTGATGCTCAACCTGCAGCGCAACCTGCCGCAAAACGTCACGAAGGCGCAGCTGCAGCAGCTCGAATGGCACCTCACCCAGCTGCTGGAGCCGAAAATTCAGGCCTCGCCGTACGCGCAGGACGAATCCCTGGTGGCGCGTGAAAGAGCGCTGATCGGCCAGCAGCCGCTTTCAACCCGCGTCTACGGTCGCCTGAAGCGCCTGCTGGAACATGACGACAACCTCAAACCGGTCTCCCTTTCCGACCTGGGTGGGCCACAGAGCGAGCTGGTGTTTTCCCGTAAAAGCGGTAAGCCGGTGAGCGAAGGGGTGCCGGGTCTTTATACGCCGGACGGTTACTGGAAAAGCTTTAACAGCCAGATTGACAGCGTAACGACCGCTCTGCATGAAGACGACGCCTGGGTGCTGGGCGCCGCGACCGCGCAGGAAGATAAACAGCAGATCGATAACGCCGTACGCCAGCTCTACATGCGCGACTTTATCGCGAACTGGGATCGCTTTCTCGCCGACATCCAGCTTAACAACAGCGCCGATCTCTCCCAGCGCATCAACACTGCGCGCCTGCTCTCTGGCGCAAACTCGCCCCTGCGCCGTCTGGTGCAGAACCTGAGCCAGGTGCTGACGCTCTCCCGGGATACCCCGGCACCGGAAGATGCCGCTAAAGCGCAGGCGCAGAGCAACCGCGCCACCCGCACGCTGGAAGCGCTGTTCAGCAATAATGACAATGCCCCGACGCAGGCCGCCGCGATTACTCAGGCGCCGGAGCAGCTGGTGACGGACCACTACGCGCCGATGATTGAGCTGGCCCAGCCGCTGGAAAAGGGTGGCAAGACCATCGTCTTTGATGATTTTCTTAAGCAGGTGGACGAGCTTTATCGTTACCTGACCGCCGTGCAGGACGCCGCCAACAGCGGTATGCCGGCGCCGGGCGGCGAGGCGATCAGCCGTCTGCAGGCCAGCGCCGGTCGACTGCCGGGCGGATTGCAAACCATGTTCAGCAACATGGCGGTGGGGGCCAGCAGCGATACCCAGCGCCGCGATCTGGAAAACGTGCGTAAGCGGATCAACGTTGAAGTCGGCGGTTTCTGCCGTCAGGCGATAGCCGGTCGCTACCCGCTGGTGCGCAGCGCCAGCACTGAGGTCACTCCGGACGATCTCGCCCGCATGTTCGCGCCGGGCACCGGGCTGATGGATACCTTCTTTCGCGATAACCTGACCAGCAAAGTGGATACGACGCAGGCAAACTGGCGCTTTATGCCGGGTATCGACGGTAAAACCCTGCCGGGCAGCGAAGGGCTGCTGAGACCGTTCCAGCAGGCCCAGTCGATTCGCGACGCCTTCTTTGCTAACGGCGCAACCACGCCGTCTTTCAAGGTGACGGTTCGCACCGTTCGAATGGATAACACCATTCTGAACCTGACGCTGGATGTCGACGGTCAGCTGCTGCGTTACAGCCACGGTCCGCAGGCGGTGCAGATCATGAACTGGCCGGGGCCGGGCGGCACCAACCAGGTCCGTATGCAGCTGGGTCTGGCTAACGGCAGCACCGCGACGCTTGTGACCAACGGCTCCTGGGCGCTCAACCGCTTTTTTGACAAAGCGAGCACCAGTCCGGGCGCGGGTAGCCTGAGCCGTCAGGCCACCTTCAACGTCGACGGACATCAGGTCACGCTGGAGTTTGCGCCAAACAGCATCCGCAACCCGTTCCAGCTTCCCCGTTTTTCATGCCCATAACCGCAAGGACAGCCGTATGACGAATACCCCTGCGATGAACCGCTACAGCTGGTCTGGCAAATTACCCAGCGCCGGAGATTTCCTGCAGCGTCGCTTTCCTGACACCTTACAGCGCCAGTGGTCGCACTGGTTTCAGGTTGGCCTGCTGGCCTGGCAGCAGGAAGAGCAGCGCAGCGGCGAGCGCCAGTTCACCAAAGCTCCGGTCTGGAATTTCGTCGTCCCGCCGATGCTGGGCAGCCAGATGATCCAGATGGGCTGCCTGCTGCCCGGCCGCGACAGCGTTGGCCGACAGTACCCGGTCTGCATTCAGCTGAGCTTCTCCCCGTCAGAGTGGTCGACCAGCCTGCTCAGCCAGGCGGAGAGCTGGTATCAGCAAATTGGTCGTCTGGGGCTGCACGCGGTGCGTAACAGCTTTTCCGCCTCGCAGCTGGATGAGATGCTGATGTCCATTCCGGCGCCGCAGCCCGTCGAGCCGCAGAAGCGCTCTGACATCCTCGACGTCATTGGTTACGACGAGGACGGCCAAAGCACGCTGGGCTGGCCGCAGGCGGCAGAGTGCTTTGACCCGCTGCGTCAGACCAGCTACTGGTGGACCAACCGCTGCGACGGTTACCCGCTGTACACCCACGTTCACAGCGGCAACTTCACCGGGCAGCTTTTTACCCTGCTGTTCGACCCGGCAGGGGGCGCCCGCCCGGGGCGTCACGGTCTCTATCCGCCTATGTTTGAATAAGCAGGGATCTCATGAATATCGAAGAATTTCTCGCGCCAATAAGTCCCGATAAGCCCTGTGGCGACAATCTGGAATATGACGCTGATTTCCAGGCGATGAACCAGGCCAGTCAGGGCAAAGCGGAACAGCAGTTTGGCGACACCATCATCCCGGCAGAGCCTGCGGACTGGAACACGGTAGAAAAATTCGCTACCAGCCTGCTGAGCCGCACCAAAGATCTTCGCGTGATGCTGGCGTTAACCCACGCCTGGACCCGCCGTCGCGGTCTTGCGGGCTACGCGGACGGGCTGTTGCTGGTGCAGGAGGCTATCGCGCGCTACTGGGAGCCGCTCTATCCGCTGCTGGAAGAGTATGGCGAAACCGACCCGTTCTATCGCATTAACGCTCTGGCAGGGCTGAGCGATAAATCCGAGCTCACCGTCGCGGTACGTAACGCCTCGCTGCTGCGTTCAAACGGCGATGAAATTTCGCTGCGTGACGCCCAGGCACTGCTGGACGGCAGTAAAACCGAGTGTCCGGACTATCCGGGCGGTCGCCCGAGGCTGATTGACGAACTGGCGCGCGGCGACCAGCCGGGGACCGCAGCGGTCATTGTGATTAACGAACGGCTGCTGGCCATCCGCGAGCTGCTTATCGGGCATCTCGGTGAAAGCGGCGTACCGGAAATGGAACAGCTGTTGAAAACCGTGGGGCTGGTCGCCAGCGCGTGTCAGGTGACCGACATCAGCAAGCTGCTGCCGAACCGTGAAGCGCAGGCTGAACAGCACGCTGAGCCGCAGCCTGCGGCAGCGCAGCCCGTTCAGCCGGTCACCGACTGGCGCAGCGTGCAGGTTACCAGCCGCGCCGACGCGCAGCTAATGCTGGAAAAAGCGAAGCAGTATTTCGCGCAGTACGAACCGAGCCACCCCGCGCCGCTGATGATTGAACGGGTGCAGCGGCTGTCAGAACTTAACTTTATGGACATTATTCGCGACCTGGCGCCAGACGGCGTTAACCAACTGGAAAACATCTTTGGACGCCGCGAATGACGCGTCCTGGCATTATGACGACAGGCATGGAGTCTGCCGTTTCACCTTCACCGCGCATCTTTGATGGAGAACATCATGGCAATGAGTAACAGTGGACAGAAATTCATCGCACGCAACCGTGCTCCCCGCGTGCAGATCGAATACGACGTAGAGATCTACGGTGCAGAACGCAAAATTCAGCTGCCGTTTGTGATGGGCGTTATGGCCGATCTGGTTGGCAAGCCGGTGGAAAACCTGCCAGCCGTCGACGAGCGTAAATTCCTGGAAATCGACATCGATAACTTCGATGAACGCATGAAGGCGCTGAAGCCGCGCGTGGCGTTCCAGGTAGATAACACCCTGACCGGCGAAGGTAAGCTCAACGTCGATCTGACATTCGACAGCATGGACGACTTCCTGCCGGACGCGGTGGCCCGCAAAGTTGAGCCGCTGAACAAGCTGCTGGAGGCGCGCACGCAGCTCTCTAACCTGCTGACCTACATGGACGGCAAAAACGGTGCGGAAGAGCTGATCGCAAAAATTCTCCAGGATCCGACGCTGCTCAAATCCCTGAGCCAGATGCCAAAAAATGACGAAAGCGCGAAAGGTAGCGAGGAATAATCGATGAGCAACCAGACTCAACAACACGATCAGCAGGCGGGTCAGGCGTTCAGCCAGGATGAGTTCAGCGCGCTGCTGAACAAAGAGTTCCGCCCGAAAACCGATCAGGCGCGTTCCGCCGTGGAGAGTGCGGTCAAGACCCTGGCGCAGCAGGCGCTGGAAAATACCGTCACCTTCTCGAACGACACCTACCGCACCATTCAGAACCTGATTGCCGGTATCGACGAGCAGCTCTCCCAGCAGGTGAACCAGATCATTCACCACGAAGAGTTTCAGAAGCTGGAGAGCGCCTGGCGCGGCCTGAGCTACCTGGTCAACAATACCGAAACTGACGAGATGCTGAAGATCCGCTTTATGAGTATCTCCAAGCAGGAGCTGGGCCGCACCCTGAAACGTTACAAGGGCGTGGGCTGGGACCAGAGCCCGATCTTCAAGAAAATCTACGAGCAGGAGTACGGTCAGTTCGGCGGCGAGCCGTTTGGCTGCATCGTCGGCGACTATTACTTCGACCACAGCCCGCAGGACGTTGAGCTGCTGGGGGAAATGGCGCGCATTGGCTCTGCGGCGCACTGTCCGTTCATTACCGGTACCGCGCCGGGCGTGATGCAGATGGAGTCCTGGCAGGAGCTGGCTAACCCGCGCGATCTGACCAAGATCTTCCAGAACACCGAATACGCCGCCTGGCGTTCACTGCGTGAATCCGAAGACGCCCGCTATCTGGGGCTGGTGATGCCGCGCTTCCTGTCGCGCCTGCCGTACGGCATTCGCACTAACCCGGTGGACAGCTTTGACTTTGAAGAGCAGACCGACGGCGCAAACCACAACAGCTACTCGTGGGCGAACGCGGCCTATGCGATGGCCGCCAACATCAACCGTTCCTTCAAAGAGTACGGCTGGTGCACCTCGATTCGCGGCGTGGAGTCCGGCGGGGCGGTGGAAAACCTTCCGTGCCATACCTTCCCGAGCGATGACGGCGGCGTGGACATGAAGTGCCCGACCGAGATCGCCATCAGCGATCGTCGCGAAGCCGAGCTGGCAAAAAACGGCTTTATGCCGCTGGTACACCGTAAAAACTCCGACTTTGCCGCCTTCATCGGCGCGCAGTCTCTGCAAAAACCGGCGGAGTACCACGATCCGGATGCCACCGCCAACGCGCGTCTGGCCTCCCGTCTGCCGTACCTGTTTGCTTGCTGCCGCTTTGCCCACTACCTGAAGTGCATCGTGCGCGACAAAATCGGCTCCTTCCGCGAGCGCGAAGAGATGGAGCGCTGGCTGAACGACTGGGTGATGAACTACGTCGACGGCGACCCGGCGAACTCCTCCCAGGAAACCAAGTCTCGTAAACCGCTGGCGGCTGCGGAAGTGCAGGTGCAGGAAATTGAAGACAACCCGGGCTACTACGCCGCGAAGTTCTTCCTGCGCCCGCACTACCAGCTGGAAGGTCTGACCGTTTCCCTGCGTCTGGTATCTAAGCTGCCGTCGCTGAAGACGAAAGACGCGTAAGAGCAACATCTTGCACGGGCCGGCAAGAAAGACGGCTGGAACGGTAATAATGACTTCACATTCATTCCGTTATTTCGGAGGAATGTAAGACTGTCAAATGACACAGGTCATTTGATATGAGGCAGAGGTAAAATATGGACGGTTTTATTCAGCCCCATGCTTTCCTGTTTGCCATATAAGTGCTTTTTCGAAAGCAATATTGTTCATCCACGAAGAGTAGATATTATGGCTATTGATATGTTTCTGAAGGTCGAGGGTGTTACGGGCGAATCTAAAGATTCTAACCACACCGGCTGGACTGATATTACCTCCTTCTCCTGGGGCGCTTCCCAGCCAGGTAATATGAGCGTTGGCGGTGGCGGCGGTGCCGGTAAAGTTAACTTTAACGACCTGCACGTTAACGCGCTGATCGACAAATCCACCACCGCTATCCTGAAACACTGCGCCAGCGGTAAACACCTGACTAAGGTTGAGCTGTCCGTCTGTAAAGCGGGCGGTCAGCAGGTGGAATACTCCCGCATTACGCTGGAGGATGTGCTGGTGACTTCCGTTCAGTACACCGGTGCAGACAACGGCGACACCGTGGGTGTGACCTATGCATTCCAGGCTGCGAAAGTGAAACAGCAGTACTGGGAGCAGACCACGTCGGGTGGTAAAGGTGCTGAAAGCAGCGCTGGCTGGAATATCAAAGAAAACAAAGAAGCATAATAATAGTGGGCCCGAAAGGGCTCACTTTACCCTGAGCTTCTTATCAAGGAGAAACGAGATGTCTCATATGCGTCCTGCTTTTGGTGCCGCCTGGAACAGATTCAGAGAAGTGAACGTAAACGTAGAACAGGTTGGCAAATTATTGGGTGGAAAAGTTCAGCATAATATCGACGCCGGTATTTTTAAAAATGCCTGCCCAATTCGTATGAGTTACGTTTTAAATTACTGTGGCATTCCGATTCCTTCTAACAGTAAATATGCGACAGTGACCGGGAACGACAAAAAGCGCTATATGTTCCGCGTTAAAGATATGATTGCATTTCTACCCACGGTACTGGGCAATGCAGATATGTCGGTCTCTTCCCCAACGCCTGCGCAATTTGCAGGCAAGCAAGGCATCATCATTTTTACCGGGCACGGCTGGAGCGACGCTACCGGTCATGTCACACTCTGGAATGGAAATATTTGCTCTGATGATTGCCATTTCCTCGGCTCACCGGGTAATGGTTCGTTTATTCCGACCAACGCCACCTTCTGGAGCCTGAAATGAAACGTTTATTACTGCTGGTATTGGCTATCAATGCCTCTGCTGTTTATGCCCAAAATCTGCCTGCCGTCAGCGCTTTTTCTCAGCAACAAATCTTTGAAAATTGGGTGCAAAACCGTTGCATCAGTAAGATCGCGGACAGTAAAAGTCTGAAAGATGATGCAGAGGCCAGCGCGGCCGCCTGGCTGGAAGCAAGCAATCTCCCTGCTGAAAATTTTGAAAAAGCTGACCAGATCATTGTTTCTTCTCTGAAAGAGAAGATAGGCGGTACTGAACCGGGTCAATATCAGGTTTTAAAGTGCAGCTTAATCGCCAACAGCGACGCGATTCGTCCGCTCAAAACCGCAAAATAGAAGCATTGGAAGCGGCCCCAAACGCCGCCGTTCTCGCCCCGAGAGCGGCAGCGTTTGAGCGCTAATCATACCAGCAGGAATACGCCATGCGATTCACGATTATTTCTACGAAACCCGGTCATCAGCCGCCGCAAAGCAGCTGTGATTTTTACGCCCCGGGCGGCACCATTGGGCGCGGTACGGATAACAATCTGGTATTGCCGGACAATGACCGCACCATCTCGCGTCTGCAGGCCATTGTCCACGTTGACGCTCAGGGCGAGTGCCGTGTCACCAACCGTGGCAGCGTCACCCGCGTGGTATTAAACGATATTCCGCTGGAGCGCGGACGTCAGGTTGAACTGCAGGATGGCGACATTCTCGGTATTGATGACTACCGTATCGAAGTGACCGAACTGATCCACGACACACAGCCGGTGAGCCGCATGGCGGCCAGCATGCAGCAGCAGGCGCGTCCGACAGCCGCACCCGCTGCGCCCGCAGCGCAAGCGAAGCCTGCTAACCCCGCGCCACGCGGGAAGGCGGAACCGACCGCCGTGCCTTCCGAAATCTGGGACAGCCTGATGCAGGAGTTCTCCATCTCCGACAGCATCTCCAGCAACCGAGCAAAACCGCAGCCTGCGGCCTCACAGGATCCCTTCTCCCAGCCCGCCGCGCCGGAGCGTAATGCCGAAGATCCGTTGGCGATGTTCAACGACAGCGATCCAACGCTTGAGCGCAAGAACGTCGACCCGGACACGCTGTTCAGCGACGAAGCGCTGTTCAAAAAAGAGAGCATTTTTGACGACGTGACGCCTTCTACGCTGGTGCCGCCGGTTGAGGGGCAACCCGCCCCTAAAGAAGACGCGGCGGACGAGCTTGACCCGCTGGCGCTGTTCGGTGGAAAGGCCAGCGCGCCAGCCGCGCGCAATGATGACCCGCTCGGGCTGATGGGCGGAGCACCGTTAACCCACCCGGATGATATTGCAGACGAAAAGCCAGCATCAACGCCTGAACCGGAGCAGGAAGAGGACGTGCTTGCCGATTCTCCGCTGTTCGCCCCAGAGCCGCAGGAAACGCCGCGTGAAGAAGAGCCGGCGCGGCCGGATTACGCAGGCTTCACCATGCCTACGCCGCAGGCCGTTGCGCGCAGCAGCGCTCAGGCACCGAAGGGGCGCCTGCGCATCGACCCGGTCAATAACGCGGCATCCCCAACCGCCAGCCCGAATAATGGCGAGAAGGGTGAAGTGCTGCAGGGCGAGCTGCTGCAGGCGCTGCTTGAAGGTATGGGCCTGAGCGAAATGCAGCCTGTTCCGCAGTTTGACCGGGAAAATATGCGTCAGTTGGGGCAGATTCTCGGCATGTTCTCGCAGGGCACCGTGGCGCTGCTCTCGTCGCGCTCCATCCTGAAACGCGGCGTAAAAGCCGATATGACCATGGTGCTGGACGATGCCAACAACCCGTTCAAGCTGTTGCCGACCGGGAAAACCGTCTTAATTCAGATGTTCGGCACCCCGATGCCGGGCTTTATGCCGCCGACCAAATCGGTGCGCGATGCGCTGATCGACCTGCAGGCGCACCAGCTGGGGATGATCTCCGGTATCCGCGCCATCATCGCCGCGATGCTGCAGTCCTTTAACCCGGAACAGCTGGAGGAGCAGGCGAAGCAGAACGGCATGACCTCGCGTCTGGCGCTGCCGGGCAGCCGCAAAGCCGCCCTGTGGGACTATTTTGTTCGCAGCTATGGCGAGACGGCGGGCGAGATTGAGGATGACTTCCACACCCTGTTCGGCGAAGCCTTCCTTCATGCGTATGACATGGAGGTGAATCAGTACAAAGACTCACAGAGCGGATCGGAAGACAAATGAATATCGCAACCGCTTCTCTCTCCCGCCAGGGGACGCGCGCCAGCAACCAGGATCAGACGGGAGAAACCATAGGGGAACGCTCAGCCTGCTTTGTCGTCTGCGACGGCATCGCGGGTCTGCCCGGTGGTGAAGTCGCCGCGGAACTGGCCCGTAACAGCATTATCTCCCGCTTCGATGGCGACAAGCACCTCAACGCGCAGCATATCCGCGACTACGTGCAGACGGCGAATCGCACCATTCTGAGCGAACAGCAGGCCGTTCAGGACTATCGCCGGATGGGTACGACGCTGGTCAGTCTGTTCATTGACCGGGACTACGGGCTGGCGTACTGGGCGCATGCCGGCGACAGCCGCCTGTACCTGTTTCGCCGGGGGTGGCTGTGGCACGTCACCACGGACCACAGTCTGGTGCAGCAGATGAAGGATGCCGGGCATCAGACGGACGATCTCAACAGCAACCTGCTTTATCTGGCGCTGGGAATTGAAAACGGCGGACCGGAAGCGAGCTACAGCGACGTGGTGCAGGTAGAAGACGGCGATGCCTTTTTACTCTGCACCGACGGGTTCTGGCACGGCGTCAGCGAAGAGCAAATGAAGCAGTCGCTGCACATGGTCAATACGCCGCAGGAGTGGCTGACCTTAATGAACCAAATCATTCAAAAGAATGGCGAGCAGGAGGGGAATGCGCAGGATAACTATACCGCCCTGGCGGTATGGATGGGCAACCCTCAGGACACCACTTTGCTGCACACCCTTTCTGATGCAGCACAATTTCTTCCCTGCGGAACTGATTAGACACACAAGGAACGATATGAAACTTTGGCTATCGGGTTTGGCACTTCTGGCGGCGACATCCACCGCGCAGGCTGAAAATTTCCGCATCGTGCAGTCTCCTGCGCAGAAGCTGGATATCTGGATCGACAACATCAAAGACAACACCCCGCAGAGCTGGTGTAAGCCAGAAGTGGCGCTGCGCATTGTGGCGAACGGCAAGAAAGACGTCTCCGTGCTGGAAAACTTTGTGCCGCGTCTTGGCTCGCTGCTGGAACACCAGTGCAGCAAAGTGAATAAACTCAGCTGGACGCTCAACGATCCCGAGGGGACGACGCTGGCGCAGGGCACGGCAGCTAAAGCGCAGGACTGGGCGCTGGTGGTGAAACAGCAGCAGGCCGCGCCTGCCGAGACCGTCACCGCAACCCCAGCCAGCGGCGCGTTACTGCCACCCGATCAGAACGTGGCTTCCCGCACCGTTGCTGCCGACCGCACGCCGTGGCAGGAGTTTACCCTGCAGGATGGCTGCCACCTGCGCACCTTCTGGGAGGGCGGCGCGTCCGCTCCGGCGCTCTTTATTCCGGATTCTGACACCACCCGCTGCGGTAACGGCAGCTGGCTGAGCGGTCACACCGTTATCTCTCAGTCCCGCAACGGCGGGCAGAAAGAGATGGCGGTGACGTACATTCACGGCTTCCCGGTGATGGGGCTGAATCAGAGCGCCGATCCGGAAAACGCACTGATCACCTCCGTCAATAAAGAGCGCATGGTATTCAGCACGCCAGACAGCGATCAGAGCTGGATGATCCTGCCTTACGACAGCACCCTGAACAGCTGGAAGAGCAACGGCACGGTAGCGGTAGAAATTTCCCGCGAGACCGCCAGCGACGATGCAAAACTGCAGGCGCGTATTGCAGCGGTGAAGAAAACCTGGAGCGCCTGGGTTGCCCCAGGCACTCCGCTGAATATCGTTCTGATTGATACCCTGCGTCCTCAGCTGCGCGATCCGGCAGTGGGCGCCTGGCGCGCGGCGAATTAAGGAATGGCTATGAATACGCTCTATCAACACCTGGCGGGTGAAACGCTCAACGACGCGCTGGCGCGTCTTGAAGCAGAGATCAAAGCCCGTCCGGCAGATGCAGACCTCCGCGCCGCGTTCGTGCAGTTTTTAATCCTCAGCGGCAACGGGACGCGCGCGCTGACCCAGCTGAAAAGCTGGCTGGCGCTGAAGCCGCAGGCGAAACCCACCGTCACGCTGCTGGAGCAGTCCATTCAGGGCGAGCTGCAGCGCGCGCAGGTGATGGCGGGGCAGGCGCGTCCGGCCATGCCTGAAACTCAGTGGCCGTGGCTGACCACCCTGGCCGCGGCGCTCCGCGAGGAGGGCGAGCGTGCCCGGTCGCTGCGCCTTGAAGCGCTTGACCAGGCGCAGGCCACTCCCGGCCACATCACCCTCGAAAACGATGAGGCTCAGCCGTTTGACTGGCTGATGGACGGCGATGCCCGTCTCGGCCCGGTGTGCGAAACCATCGTGAACGGCCGCTATTTCTGGCTGCCGTTTAACGCAATCGCCGAGATCCGTTTCCAGGCGCCTGCCAGCGTGACCGATCTGGTCTGGCGTCACGCGCTGGTGCGCCTGACCGACGGTACGGAGCAGGTATGTCAGATCCCGGCGCGTTACCCGTTTGCTGCCGATGCGTCGGATGCGATCAAACTGGGCCGCACTACCGAGTGGCAGCCGCTCGACGAGGACGGCACCCTGTACGAAGGGATGGGCCAGAAAGCCTGGCTCAGCGAGCAAAGCGAAAGCCCGTTGCTGTCGTTAAGCCTCGTGTCGTTTGCGACGGATGGAGCCGATGAGTAATCCCGCTGGCGAAGGCGATCTGCTGCGCAGCGGCTGGCAAGCCCGCAGCAGGCAGGAGAAGGTGGGGGCGCGCGACAAAATGCAGCCTTCGCTGCTCGATCGCCTCACCGATAACGATCCGGAAAAAAAACGCGAGCCGGCCAACAGCAACCTGATCACCCACGCCGCGCTGCGTCGTAACGTGCTGCGGGATCTGCAGTGGCTGTTTAACACCATCAACCATGATGCCTCCGGGGATTTAAGCGCGCTACCGCACGTGAGCCGCTCGGTGGTTAACTTCGGCGTCGCGCCGCTCGCCGGGAAGAGAATGTCGGACATCGAATGGCACGATATTCAGCGCAAGCTCACCGAGGCCATCATCAATTTTGAACCGCGCATTTTGCCGCAGGGGCTGCAGGTCCGCTGCGTGTCGGATACCTCCTCGCTGGATCTGCACAACGTGCTCTCCATCGAGATTAAAGGGCGCTTATGGTGTGTGCCGTACCCGCTGGAGTTTCTGTTTCGCACCGATGTCGATCTGGAAAACGGCCATTTTGAACTGAAAGATGCGGGGTAATCATGGAAAGTAAACTGCTCGAATATTACAACCGTGAGCTGGCCTACCTGCGCGAAATGGGGGCCGAGTTTGCCGAACGCTATCCGAAGGTCGCCGGGCGGCTGGGCATGCGCGGCATCGAAGTGGCGGACCCGTACACCGAACGCCTGATGGAAGGTTTCGCGTTTCTGACCTCCCGCGTGCAGATGAAAATGGACGCGGAGTTTCCGCGCTTCTCCCAGCGTCTGCTGGAGATGATCGCGCCGAACTACCTCGCGCCCACCCCTTCCATGGCGATTGCGGAAATTGAGCCCGACAGCAGCCGCGGCGATCTGAGCAACGGCTTTATTGTGCCGCGCGGCACCATGATGGACAGCCTGGCGCTGAAAAAAACCGGCGTAACCTGCAGCTATACCACCGCGCACGAGGTCAATCTGCTGCCGCTGAAAATCGACAAAGTGGAGCTCGGCGGCGTGCCCGCTGACCTGCCGCTGGCGCAGCTCGGCTTAAGCCAGCGGGGGATCAACAGCGCCTTGCGGATCCGCATTGCCTGTGACGGCCCACAAAACCTCGGGCACCTGAATTTTGACCGGCTGGAGTTTTTCCTCAGCGGCCCGGACATTGAGGCGCTGAAGCTGCTAGAGCTGGTGATGGAGCACCACGCCGGGATCGTCTGCCAGACGGTCAGCCCGCAGCCGCAGCCGCAGCGACAGCTGCTGGCAACGGATGCGCTGCGTCAGGAGGGCTTTGCGCCGGACCAGGCGCTCCTCCCGGACGATCTGCGCAACTTTGACGGCTACCGTCTGCTGCAGGAGTATTTTGCGTTTCCGGCCCGCTTCCGCTTTATCAGCCTGAGCGGTCTGAGCACGCTTATCCAGCGCTGCGAAAACGAAAAAGCCTTCGATATCTTCATTCTGCTGGATAAGTCGGATGAACAGCTGGAGCGCGTGGTCGACGCCAGCCATCTGGCGCTGCACTGCACGCCGGTCATCAACCTGTTCCCGAAAGTGGCAGCCCGGCAGAAGCTGAATGAAGGCCAGCATGAATACCATCTGGTGGTCGATAACATCCGTCCGCTGGACTACGAAATTTATGCGGTAAATAAAATTTTTGGCAGCGCCGACGGCCAGCGCGACGACCAGACGTTTCGTCCATTCTGGAGTACCTGGAGCGGCGACGCGGGCAACTACGGGGCCTATTTTTCACTGCGCCGGGAACAGCGCGTGCTCTCCGAGCACGCCCTGCGCTACGGCACCCGTACCGGCTATATCGGCTCGGAGGTCTTTGTCTCGCTGGTGGATGAACAGCATGCCCCGTGGCAGGAAAACCTGCGCTACATCTCTGCCGAGGTGCTCTGTACCAGCCGCGACCTGCCGCTGATGCTCCAGCAGGAGCTCGGGCAGTTCATTATGGCCGACTCCATGCCGGTGAAGGGGTTAACCCTGCGCAAAGGCCCAACGCCGCCGCGACCGGCGCTGGCGGAAGGGTTCAGCACCTGGCGGCTCATCAGCCAGCTGCAGATGAACTACCTCAGCCTGATGGACAGCGACAACGAAGAGGGGGCAGCCGCGCTGCGCCAGCTGTTAGGTCTGTACGCCAACCTGGCCGAAACGCCGGTTGCGCGTCAGGTGGAGGGGGTTCGCCACTGCGTGCTGGAGCCGGTACACCGCCGCGTGCCTGAACCCGGCCCGGTCGTTTTCGCCCGCGGAATTGGCATCACCCTGACGGTGGACGAGCGGGCGTTTTCCGGCGCCAGCCCGTGGCTTTTCGGCAGCGTGATGGAGCGCCTTTTTGCCCGTCTGGTCTCCATCAACAGCTTCACCGAGTTCACCCTGAAGAGTCAGCAGCGCGGCGAGATAGGCTACTGGGCGCCGCGCATGGGTAAAAGGGCGCTGGTATGAGTGACGCTGCCACCGCACCGCTGCGCGTGCATCGCCTGACGAAGCTGCCGGATACGTTCTGGCACGGGGTCCGCGAGACGCCCTGGCGCTACGATCTGTTTCAGCTGTTAAGGCGCATTGATGCCCAGGGCGGCGAGCGCTACCCGCTGGGACGCGCGCCGCTGCCGAAATTTGAGCCGCTGCGCATTGGCCAGCAGCCCTCAATGAGCTTTGCGCCGTCGACGCTGGCCCAGGTGCGACAGCGTGAAGAAAGCGGGCTGCATGAGGTGTCGATCCTCAGCTTTGGCCTGTTTGGCCCGAACGGCCCGCTGCCGGTGCATATGACCGAGTACGCCCGCGAGCGGATTCATCATCACCAGGACACCAGCCTCAGCGCGTTTGCCGATCTGTTCCATCATCGTCTGGCGCTGCTGTTTTACCGCGCCTGGGCGGATGCGCAGCCTGCCGTTTCCCTCGATCGTGCCGACAATAAGCGCTTTGAGGGCTACCTGGCGTCGCTGATCGGCATGGGACAGCCGGGTCAGATGAACAAGGGCAGCCTGAGCGCCCATGCCCGCTTTAGCCATGCCGGGCATCTGACCCGCCACGGGCGGGATCCGGAAGGGCTGGAGAAGATCCTGCGCAGCTATTTTAAAGCGCCGGTTAAGCTGGTGAGCAACGTGCCGCAGTGGATGCCGCTCTCCACCCGCGAGCAGGCGCAGCTGGGAGCAGGACGCCGCATGCCGCGCATGGGGGAATCCGCTTTTCTCGGCGTCGCCGTCCGCGACGTGCAGCATAAGTTTCGTATCGAGATTGGCCCGCTGAGCGCGGAGGAGTACAACCGCTTTCTGCCGGGCGAAGCGTGGGTCACCGAGCTGCGCGACTGGGTGCGCCAGTACGCGGGAATTGAGTTTGAATGGGAAACACGGGTGATCCTGCGTGAAGACGCGGTGCAGGGCACCACGCTCGGCAGCGATGGGCGATTAGGCTTTAACACCTGGCTGGGGCATCAGCCGCAGCCTGTCCCGCGTGGCGATCTGGTGTATCGCGCAGAGCGATAAATTTTTCTAACGCATTGTTATCAACGGAACCGAACATGTCAGAAATTAGCCGTGCCGTGCTTTTCGGCAAACTGGATACGCTGTTATTTACCTCTCTGGAAAGCGCGACTGCCTTCTGCAAGCTGCGCGGCAACCCCTACGTTGAGCTGGTGCACTGGCTGCATCAGCTGATGCAGCAGCAGGATGGCGATCTGCAGCAGGTCATCCGCCACTTTGCCCTCGACGAACAGCAGCTAACGCGCGATATCGTGGCGGCGCTGGACGCTCTGCCGCGCGGCGCAAGTTCCGTTTCCGATCTCTCCGAACATATCGACAGCGCCGTGGAGCGCGCCTGGGTCTTCGGCTCGCTGAAGTTTGGCGTCAGCCGTATTCGCGGCGGCCATTTGCTGATTGGCATCCTCAAGACCTGGAATCTGGCCAACGTGCTGAAAAGCATCTCGTCGCAGTTCACCCGTCTTAACGTCGAAGTGCTGATCGAGCAGTTCGACGCTATTTGCGCCAACAGCAAAGAGACGCAGCAGGCCGCTGCCGCCGTCGATGCACCGGCGGGTGCGGTCCCGGCGGCGCAGGGAACGCTGGCCCAGTACGGCCAGGACCTGACCGCCCGGGCCCGCGACGGGAAGATTGACCCGGTTGTCGGGCGCGACGAGGAGATCCGCCAGATGGTGGATATCCTGATGCGCCGCCGCCAGAACAACCCGCTGCTGACCGGGGAGGCCGGGGTCGGCAAAACCGCAGTCGTTGAAGGGCTGGCGCTGCGTATCGCCGACGGCGACGTGCCGGAGCCGCTGCAAAATATTCAGCTGTGGCTGCTGGATATCGGCATGCTGCAGGCAGGCGCGGGCATGAAAGGCGAGTTTGAAGCCCGTCTGCAGGCGCTCATTAACGAAGTCCAGTCCAGCGCCACGCCGATTATTCTGTTTATCGATGAGATCCACACTCTGATTGGTGCAGGCGGCCAGCAGGGAACCGGCGATGCGGCGAACCTGCTGAAGCCGGCCCTGGCGCGCGGTCAGCTACGCACCATCGGTGCCACCACCTGGGCGGAATACAAAAAGTACATTGAGAAAGACCCGGCGCTGACCCGTCGTTTCCAGACCGTACAGGTTCACGAGCCGGACGAAGCGAAAGCGATTCTGATGCTGCGCAGCACCGTGTCGCCGCTGGAGACGCACCACCAGGTCCTGCTGCTCGACGAAGCGGTCAGCGCGGCGGTGAAGCTGTCCCATCGCTATATCCCGGCGCGCCAGCTGCCGGATAAAGCCGTTGCGCTGCTCGACACCGCCTGCGCCCGCGTGGCGGTCAGCCAGAGCGCGCCGCCGGCGCAGCTGGAAGACTGCCTGCGCCATCTTGCCGCGCTGGACGTGGAAATTGAAATTGCTGAACGCGAAGCGCGCGTCGGCGCCGGTGAGGCCGACCGCGTAGCGTCGTTAATCACAGAGCGCGACGCGTATGAAACAAAACGCGAAGCTCTGGCCCGGCGCTGGGAAGACGAGCGCGGTCTGGTGCAGGAGATCATCCGCCTGCGCGCCGCGCTGTTTGCGGCGGGCGAGGAAGAGACCGCCGAGCTGCGCAGCCAGCTGGCGGAGCAGCAGCAGGCGCTGAACGCCTTACAGGGTGACGAGCCGCTGCTGTTTGCGGCGGTAGATGAAAACGTGGTCGCCGCAGTCGTCTCTGACTGGACCGGGATCCCGCTGGGCCGGATGGTGAAAAACGAGATCGACGCGGTGCTGAACCTTGCCGATACGCTGAACCAGCGCGTTATCGGGCAGCGTCACGGGCTGGATCTCATTGCCCGCCGCGTGAAAACCTCGCGGGCGAAGCTCGACGATCCGAACAAACCGGTGGGCGTCTTTATGCTGTGCGGCCCGTCCGGCGTCGGGAAAACCGAAACCGCGCTGGCGCTGGCGGAATCCCTGTACGGCGGCGAGCAGAACGTCATCACCATCAACATGAGCGAGTTCCAGGAAGCGCACACCGTTTCCACCTTAAAAGGTGCGCCTCCGGGATACGTAGGGTATGGTGAAGGCGGCGTGTTAACCGAGGCCGTGCGCCGTCGCCCTTACAGCGTAGTGCTGCTGGACGAAATTGAAAAAGCGCACCCGGACGTCCATGAGATCTTCTTCCAGGTCTTCGACAAAGGCTGGATGGAGGACGGCGAGGGGCGCCACATTGATTTCCGTAACACCATTATCATTCTGACGTCCAACGTGGGCACCGAGCTGATAAGCGCCATGTGCGCCGATCCGGAGCTGATGCCGGAGCCTGACGCATTAAGCGGCGCGCTGCGCCAGCCGCTGCTGGAAGTATTCCCGCCGGCGCTGCTGGGCCGCCTGCTGGTGGTGCCGTACTACCCGCTCAGCGACGAGATGCTCGGGCAGATTGTGCGCCTGCAGCTCAAGCGCATTCAGCGTCGTCTGGAAGAGAATCACAGCATTATTTCTGAGTTTGACGACAGCGTGGTGGAACAGATTGTTCAGCGCTGCACCGAGGTGGAGTCCGGGGGCCGCATGGTGGATGCTATTCTGACTAACACCCTGCTGCCTCAGATGAGCCAGATCTTACTTACCGCCAGCCGCAGCGACGAGCAGTTCCGACGCCTGCATGTCACCTGCGAGCAGGGCGAGTTTCACTGTCAGTTTGCCGCGTAATAATCATCAAGAGAACTGTAAAAGATGACGGATAATGATAACAATCGGACTGTCCCAAACGCGCTCCCGGTCGGGT